>Ga0123354_10008452_pt1 | contig 15645 bp, 13 predicted proteins | sample TergutLab28metaG_2_FD_97872 | JGI IMG/M metagenome (GOLD analysis project Ga0123354, IMG submission 97872) | Labiotermes labralis P4 segment gut microbial communities from Petit-Saut dam, French Guiana - Lab288 P4 | ecosystem: Host-associated > Arthropoda: Insects > Digestive system > Gut ...
GAAAAAACCAAGAGAAAATACTTTTTTATCCAATGCCCCCCCCCCCCCCCAATTTCCGAAAGAACATTTCTTTTGGGAGGTCCCAGGCTTCGTTCTTTGCCCTACTGGTAACAGCAACATGCAGTTGAAGATCAGTGTGGATCACTGGTGAAATTATATTGACAGGGGACACCCGACGTACTCGGAAAAAAAAACCCTGCCGCAATACACTCTGTCCACCACAAACCTCACATGGATAGACCTGGAATCGAACTCGAGCCTCCGCGGTGAGAGGCTGGGGACTAACCGCCTGATCCATAGAACGGCCGGTAAAGATCAGTCTTAACCTGAACTATATTTAACTCGGTTCCTACAGCGCAGTAAGCAAACTCCTTCTCGGTTACAAACAAACAAACAAACAAAAATCACCTAGTGCTGTACAGCGAAATAAACGCTGCTTGTTCTGAAAACCACAGAAACATACAAATGCACTCAGCGGATCGAATGCAAAATGTTTTAACGTTAAACCTGGTAGTGCAAGTAGTAAAAAGTGTGATTTAAATGATTAATAACCTACACACTCATTAAAATACAATTGCGACTGTGGGTCTGCACGTATTTTTATGTGGTATAAACATTAAGTTCTAGAAGAAATAACGTTCAAACCTTACGCTTAACGAAAATAAGTTAAAAGAGAAAACAAACATGTTCCTTTAATTTCATGTTTTGGAAGGACAACTGTGACTGCTAGCTTTATTTCAAGGCTTGAATGAACTTTTTAATGCCTATGTCAAACATTCGGTAAATAAGATATATTTTAGTCAGTGGTTAGAGAAATTCATGAGGAACGATTTAGTGTCCTAATACTAATACGCAATGCTTTTTGGTTTATGGGCGTTTTAGAGAAATTTGAAATAATTTGAGCATAAGCACATTTAAACGTTTAACAAAGACTACATAATGTACGATTTTACCAAAACAGTGGCTCAGTTCTAAATGGTTCCTACGGTATAATAATATGTATTTATATGCATAAATATTACGTTCTTTCCAAATAAAATCTTCAACAATTTTTACCCTCACGTCAGAATCATAGCATTGTGAAGCTTAAGATGCCAGGCTAATAAATTTCAGTTGCAAGTTTAACTTACACAATGGGATCCCAAAGTGTGCATAGCGTCTTGTGACACAATTGACAAAATAGGCCTGAGGATGACCAATCTATAGTCGAAACATGTAGCCTTATAATTACCTTGAGTAATAAATTGATTGCTGACGTACACTATTTAATATTATATTAAATTTTAACCTCATTTTGACTGCTACATGATGATGGCTAATTACTTTAGCCGAAAATGTAGTTGTTTTTATGTTGTGTTCTACTGATTAGATGTTAGTTTTATTGCGATATTTAAAACACAATGAGGATGACCCTCCTTAAGTTCTTTATTCCATTACAAATGTTGTATAGCATTGAATTAGTTCAAAATATCACGAAGAGGTAGTAAGTATTGATTTGTAAGAAATTATATTTTAAACTACTACCTCGGCATTTGCGTAGACAGTCTTGATCAGGTTAGTCCATAATTGCCTAGCCGGGATTAGAGCCAAAGACCTTCCAACTACTGCTCGGTAACACACCAGATGCTATTCCCTTCGAATAGGGAGAAGAAGTTTGCCGAAGTAGGCCTATGCAAGATATCACAGAACGTCTGTCACAAACTACGCCTGAGCACAAAAAAAGCGCTGAACTTTTTGTATTTTCTCGCACTAGTAACTTAACCTCGGTTATTCTCTGCCAAGCATCTTTTAATTTTGCTGCAAAACTCTTCAATTTCGTTATTACCGAGATAGCAATTTTACAACAGCTACAATGTCGTGCTCCTGTGATTAGACCCACATACCTTCAGCTGTTATAGCGCAGGCTCTGTAATAAATTCACAGATTATAGCATTAACTTCCCTATGACCCACACGCTACCATTTTGCCCGTTGCCACAGCGTAATGCTCGAGCATTACTACATTAGCGTAGAGGTTCCGTAGACATACCACACGATGAGAGATCTGAGTTCACAGCGTCGTGGCATTAGCATTTTCAATGAGCGAAAAATCTCACGTGCTGGTAAAGTCCATAAAAATTTCTGAGTTACATACCGATCTCAAGTCAATCTAAATATGAAGCAGGATATTTCTCTGAAAACTCGCGGTCGCCCAGCGGGTTAAAAAATCCTCTGCCTTTATAAACCTGACACTTCACTTCCGTGTCAACGAAAGCCTACCAACGGACTTTACCTCCTCGGAGCAGTTTATCAGTCGTGGATAAGAGGCTAATTCAAGTGTTCACAAATTTTCCAAAAATCTCTGAGCAACCCCGAAATTCTAGGCGCCAGGACGGTGAAGTGATTTCAATACTAAGAGTCCAAAATCCTGGAGTGACCTGTGAACTTCACTGTTATGTGGCGCTTGTCCTCGGGGCATATGAACTGACAATCATCTTCGTATGCAAGGGACAGACTGCAATAATAAAATATTATGCGCGACCGCGTACAATTTAGTCGCAAAGGCGACCAGGTGCCAAGAATTTGTGCATCTCGAGGCTACTCGAAAGTAAATCTGAAATATATACATGTATATGCTCCTTGCCTGATTTAGGTAGAAAAACCTGGCCGTTACTTTTGTCTCCTTCAAAGATGCTGGAAATGTGGGAACCGAAGGCAATGATCAAAATACGCATACGTGAGCAAAGTGCACCAATGACCTTCTCCGATTTACCTAAAGCATTCTTTTGAGTCCCGCCAATTCCGCAACCCCTTCTAAATTCCAAATTCTTTACCAATTTGTTTGCGTAACAGACCTCTGGCTTCCAATCGACCTTTATGATTTCAGTCACATAAGTAATGAGGTACGAACTGATATACCAAAATAGGCTAATAGTGTTAGTTTTCTCAGGGGGATGATATTTAAGACCCAATGGACCATGAAGACGAGCTGACACCTGACACCTACTATTCAAATGCCTTTTCTCCTATTCATTCTTCTGGTGGACTTAGCGCAGAGGCTCTCAAGCAAAAATGTTTTTTGACCGTATTTAAAAAGTTACAAATATGTTGTGTGGTATGCTGCAGCAGACTGTCTGTACTTTTAAGTAATGTCACTGTTTGGCGAAAGACTCATTTCGATCTTATGCATATTGGACCTGCATCATCTTGATATTTGAATAAAGGTTGACCAACTAGATGATACTTGCATTATTATATATTGCTCAACATGTTTCAGACGTTAATACGTCTGAAACATGTTGAGCAATATATAATTAAGCAAGTATCATCTAGTTGGTCAACCTTTATTCAAACTCAATTCGATGTTGAAATACAAACACGACCCAGTTATGAACTGCTGTTGTCAGCAGTCTTACAACGCATCGAGTGGAACGAGTGCTGCTGAAACAGGGAAACAGACCTGTCAACGCGGCAGTTTTACGGCTTACAACCCCAATGAAATAATTTTAGAAGAAACACGAGCAGCCGTTAGAGAAACCTATGTCAGTCGAAGATTTTACTAAGCCATCATGTCCAGAGTCGTGGTTTCGGTTAGCTTTGTCTTCCATCTTCAAGGTAAGAGGCAAGTTTGTAAGTTAAAAGAACTGCTATCACCAACATCAAGAGCAGCACGTTTGTCAGTAAAGGCAAACGTCCTAAGCACCGCCACGTCTAATGACAGACCCCTTGTTTTGTTTATAAAATAGCTAATACGTACAGACATACATTTGCGTGATTTAGGTTATCCAAAAGTCTGTAACTATCAACCTACGTTGTGTAACATCCCAGAAGAGTGAATATCGGCTTCACAGTCTCACGAATACAACAAATGTGTCGTAGAATATGACGTGCCGAAATCTCAAACTACACGTGTCTAAATATATCTAAAATATACAGGACTGTATGTAAAGTACCAATACATGTTGTCCAATCCCACCTACCTGGTGCACAAATTTTAGTAAGGACTGGCAAAACACAACTTCTCCTATAGTAATTACACGCATAAATAATAGGACAAATGACAAAGGTAAAAAACCTGAAACTGTACCTATCCTTCAGTAAAAAACTATGCCATGAAAGCTTAAGGGACAACGGAGGTATAGATCCACATTTTCCTAACCTAGGTAGTAGATGGATGTTCACGTCTCGGCAGCTTTTACTGCCGGGGAGAAAGCTTCCCGGTAGCCACTGAATACTGAATTTGTTTAGCTCCAGAACCAGCCTGGGCGCTTTGAGGTTTGCCCTTCCCGGAAACGTAACCCCAATTATTCGGTCATCATTGTACAACTTACACCAAAAAATTATAGGGTGGTTACTAAGTTTTATTAAAACACCACGCCTAACAAAACACAAATCATATTTTATACAGCAGGCAAATAGCCCGCAGTTCTGTCAAACCACAGTTGATCTAACTTGCTTAAGGAACAAATAGGCCAATGAGATATATTCTGCCAGATTAATTCATTTTGTTGGGACACAGACTCTCGCCAAGAACTTGTAACGTTCACACATATATAGCACGGCATGTGTCTATACAGTCTTCTGGACATGACAGCCAAGAAATATAAACGCGCTGGAAAGAAACTGAATAGAAGGCAAAAAATAAAAGGCTTCTTATTAAAAATTCCCTTAATACTGCAAGCTGCCTTCATCTGCCTGGCCGGCAATTAAAAGGAAAGTTCCTATGCCGCACGCCCCGCCGCCGTCCACACCGCGGGAACTTCTCAAGCGACCCGAGTAATCTTCTCTCCGGAGCAGCCATCAGACCTGATTAAGTGATGTGACTGCCAGATAATCCGCTGCCCTTGCTTTGCGCGTCTACTCACATTATCGTCCTCCCTTTTTATTTTTATCACTTTCTGCGCTCCGCACTCTTAAGACTGCAGAACTCCAGGGAAGTAAGATGGATAAATACAAAGCATTTTCCCTACTCCCTCTAGTAGAAAACACTGTGGGCAATGGTAATACTGAAAAGAAGAATAACAGGTAACAGAGAATGGGTGGAAGCATAAAATATAAATTACTTCGAACTCGGTAAGGATCCGACCTAACGACAACTCAATATAGTTCACTGCTGTAATTTGCATAAGAAGAGTTTTTTTATGTTTTCCTCCACGTATTCGTTTTTTCTGTGAAACTGCCAAAACTTACGGGCCATATTGTACGCAGAATTTAACGGCATTGATGGACATCACAGCAATTCTCTAAGTAAAAATGCACCTTCAACACAGTCCGTGTGTGTTTGATTCAACGTCACGCGATGAAGACATACTGGGGAGTGAAGGCAAAAATCCACAAATGCTTAACCTTGGCACGGGGGGAGGGGGTCAGCTCATTCCTACGCCGTTTTACCCCCAGTACCCACTTAATACGACACTATGGCAGCCCCAGAGCCGGTTCACACGCTTTGCAGAAGAGATAAGTACCATGCTCCTGCCATGATTCAAACCCTGATCCTTCGGTATTCTTCCTTAATTAACCTTTTAAAGACGAAACATAATCTGCTTTATATAAGGCATCAATCCGTACCGCGTTGTAAACACTATCCACCACGGTTAAAAAAAACTAATCAGTTAATGATGTATAAAGCAAAGGCCGCTGTCTCTTCTGAGATCCTTACAAAACACCCAACGCAAAGCGAGCACCATGTAGAATTTTTGAACGTTAAACCTGGTGGTACGAAAAGAAAACGTTAGGCTTTAAAAGTTGATACGTCTACTGGACCAACCCTCGAACTGTGACAAATTTTGATTAAAGGTTATGTCATGCATTCAATACATAAGTTATTTAGAGTTTACGGGTGAAAAATTATGAAGAACTACGTCATAATTCTACTCTTGCTACTACAAATTTCCCATACATATGTATGTATACGTGTTGACATATATATATATATATATATATATATATATATATATAAACTTGCCTTAAAGATGTCAAAATAGAATGAAAATGCAAAACCTCTTTGGTGCTCGAACTGCAGCTGCGTTTCACAGAGACGATGCCAAGCATTATTTAGTGTACAAGCATGTAAAGCAGGACGAAATCAATGAATTTTAATGAATGGGGTTTTTGCATTGTCACTCATGAAGTAGCACGGCCTGTGCTGTGGATACGTTATGAAAATTTATCACATAGTTCAAAATTCTGCTTCGCGATGATACAGTAAATATTCCCCACACACTTCAATGCATAGTCACGCATACTTCCGGCAACTACTATCTGCACTGACAATGCAACGACAGGAATACACGAGTCAACTTCCTACCTAGAATTTCAGAACACTTGAAACTGACTTGTACAAAATTCTGCAAAGTTTCACTTGCCAGGAGCAAACCACTTACTTACGCTTCAAATTATCCATACATCAGAAACAACGTTCAGTCATACGTCGTTATAGGATGCACTGCATTGTGTCATGATATATAGTCTAAGTACCAAAATTCTGGAAAAAGGCTGTACGTATGTACCAAGATACACGGTTTCACGTCCCAAACGAAATCAACCTTTATCGTCACTGCAGTGAGAACCTCAAACCTTGGTCTAGTATTGCCTGTCCAACCACCAGTCTTGGAGGTTAGGATTACCACATGCAAAATGTTCTGATTAAGAGGAAGCGACTTACCGGAGGCGCTTTTCCACTTCGGAAGTAATATAAATTCACAAAGTATGGTCCACACTGTGTCCAATGAAAAGAACAGATTCATACTGCTTACGAACGGTCACATTATCCCAAACAAAATCAAGAACACAAACGCACACTCATACTTATTTCTGCCATCTTGCAGTGTCAAATGCAGACTTGTCACCATTTTTTTCGTTCAATCTAGATCTTTCTGATCTCTTTCTCATCACTTCGCCCTTTAAAAAAAAAGTGCAGAAATTTCCATTCTTAATAATTTTTATAACTAAATACATCGCAAATTACAAATATTTATTCATTTCCTTAAGGGACTTAGTGTATCTGATACTGAAACGTGAATTTGTGGATGGTGGTAAGTAAAATTCACGTTTAGGTTCCCTGCCTTAAGTAGGATCGCCCAGCACAACTCAATTACTTATAATTAATACAGCATATCTCATGATTCTATGTTTGGTACACTGCATCTTTGGTTCCCTAACAACTTTCAACCATAAACATTACATAGCATTGAAGAAGATGGCATATCGAGATAAAGCGACCAGAGCCTATTTAGTCGCCTAGGCCTACAACCTACAAAACCTCCTACCCAATAACGACTTTCTCTAATGCTAACACTAACCGCTAACTCATGTGTAGCGAGTAGGTGCATATGTGGAGTTTTACCTCCATGAACTTATGGCATGGCACAGAGATAAGTCTACCTTTATGTTTATATTTACACAAAACTTAGGTCACAAATACAAGTATAGATGAGCATCACTTTGTACAGTATAAGAAAAAAATCCCTTTGCAGCCAAAACAAATTTTTGTTGCTGATAAACTTTTTTCATAATCCCACCCTAGTCAGTACCAACGTGTCCTTCAGAATTTACAATATTTACATAAGTAAGAAAACCTGGATTATGCTTTTTCAAATGGCAATAAACATGGCAGGACAACATAATCAATTTGCCCCCATCATTATGTTGAATTAGGTATAGCATTTACAGTAATTGACAATCTGTCACACAGCCAGTGTACATTTCAAATTTAACAGCAAAAATAAAAAAAAACTAGAAGCAAACTGTACATTAATTACAGCAAATAAGCAGCCTCAAGATACCTCTATTATGTTGCAGGTTAATTTGTACAAAGAGAACAAAATGTTACCTATATTTTTCCCTTCCAGAGCAACACTCCTCCCCATAACATTTTAAAAATCCCTACTTACCTGCAAGGTAACTCAGTGTATTTCCTGTATGAGGATCAGTCACTGAATAATGTTCAGGACAACATCTGTTTAATCTGAGAATCGAACAAACCCCACGAATAAATTCTGCAGACAAAATGTCATGCTACTTACCATTGGCCCTTGTAAAGGATTAATATACGAGTCATTGTAAGATTTATGCTGCAGTAATCAACCAACTGAGTTCTCTTTGCTTCATAAAGCAGTCGATTGTAAATAACCAACTGCATTCCACAAAACTCCATTTTATAAAAACAAGAAGTTAAACCTCTGACTAAATATCAAGAATGAATGTACACATGACATATGGAGGTAAAGCACTATGCATTCTCAGACATAACATCAGACTGAAATATATGGTACACTGAGCCCCAGCCACCTAATTCCAAGGAAATGGCTTCAATCTCCAGTGAACAAGAGATAAGGTAGGTCCAATGGCTGTAGTGAATGTGATGGCTAAGTGAAAACTCCCAACATGTCCAACAGGAATCAAAGGCAGATCATGCAGCCAACAACCAGTCACTTTACAGATACATTTATCAGTTCCATAAATATCCCATATATAACATCTTCTGAATGGTCCATAAACCTGAAAGTGAGCAGAGATATTCCCTGTCTCTGAATCTTTTCTTCTAGTGGAACTCTGTACGACTCTGGTTGACAAGTCACAGCATGTCTGCATACATTAGAAGGCAATGGGAAGCACTAGGACAGTCAGGGTAACTCTCAGTATGCAGCCACTACACATAACATCTGAGACAACTAAGCAATAAGCTGATCTGTGCTGTCTGAGAACCGTTCAACCAAGTGGACTGATCCATCTGCACAACCACACCCAAAATAAGAGAATACCATTCCTGTGTGTATGTTACACCTTATGGCACAGAGTATAAGAAACCCTTTCAAATGTGATTTCACAATGGAAAAGTCATTCTAAGCAATTCTATGACTAACATTATATTAATCTGCAATCCTTTATTTAATTATCATATTAGTTTCTCAGTTTTTGCACAGAGATCAAGTCCATCCAACTATCAGTCTGTGTTTCAATATAAGAACTACAGGAATTTTATATTACAGGTCCTTACAAAACATTGTGGGGCCACACTTAAATTGTCATATAAATGACATCATATAAGTAGGATCTATGTTGTAATGAACAAATGTGAATTAGCACAACATGACATCTATTCAACAAGAGTTAAAATGAAAATGTTTTGTCTAATTATTATAACAAATGGAAAAAAATGTGATATAATTTGATACTGGAGCCCCCAACAGAAAACTACAAAAAATGCCTACAGGATATCCATATTCTGGTATTTTAATTTACCTCTGGAATCTTGTTTTGAACTCACAGTGATCAAATCTTGTGACATGGAAGACTCATGAAGCTTCTGATAATCTTGTATGTCAATAAATTTCAGCAGTTGCTATAGAGATAACAATATGTCACAATACAACTTGAATTTCAAACAAAAGCAATATCAGAATCAACCTGCCAAAACTTATATGTCCCTTGAAATACTGAGAATGGTGTACCACTCTACTTTCCACTCAGTTATAAGCTATGGCCTCCCCTTCTGGGGCATTCCCCCACATAGTAAAAGAATATTTCTAATGCAAAAGAGAATTATACGAATTACGTTGGGCCGTAGGAGGCTTGCCTCTTGCAGAATTTTGTTCAAGAACTTGAAAATATTACACCTTATTTCACAATATATATTCTCCATTACGATGTTTATTATAAAGCACAAACATCATTTTACAGTTAACTCAGAAATTCATAATATAAACACTAGACAGCAATTAAATTTTCATCAACCAGCACCACATTCAACTGGTTTTAAACACGGTATTTATTATTCAGGTGTGAAGATATACAATAACCTCCCTACTCATATTAAACAGTTGTCTGATGATCCTAGATCCTTTGAGCTAGAATTAAAAGAATTTCTGTATCACCACTCTTACTACTCGCTGGAAGAGTATTACAAACATTAACTTTACTCCGACATTAGAAATTAATTGCTCATAATAGGGAATAATGACATAATTACTTACATGAAGAACAATCTGAGGTTATTAATATTTCTATAACACCCTTCGAACTACCTACATTGCTGCACCTTAGTATTTATTATGTGACATTTATATGCTATTTTTGATGATAAATTTTGTTTTGTTATATTATTTGGATTGTAAATTTTTACAAACTTATAGAGTTACAACTGTAAGCATTTTTTATGGCAATGTATAATCAAACATGGTCATTTTTATTGATTTTTGTAATTAGCATATCGTTAGTAAAAAGGGCTAGATAGTAGTTGAGGGATGACTAGTTTTATATCCATAAGGTTTTTACCAATATGTACTGGATTTTATGGAACTGAAATAAAATATAATACAATACAAAGTATTTAGGAACCCTCATATAAGGAAAAATGACAATTACAAAACTAATTATTCCTGTAATGTATAGTATCCATAGTACATAAGAAAATATGCAATGAAACCCAACTTACTGGAGAAAGGTGAATGAAAATTATTAACAGTTACAGTCAAAATGGAATATACAGGTGTCTCAAGAGTCTCATACTGACACTAGTGTCACATTTTTGTTTTAGGAAAATTGTGTATGTGTTCAGGATTAGATGGACATAGATTGTCCTGTATGAGCATAATACCTGGATCGAGACAAGCATCAAATGAATTTACATCATAAAGAAGTAAATCTGATAAAACATAGTAGAGTTTCAAAATTTATAATGTGAAATGGTGCTGTCTCTGTGGTACACCAACCACACCCAAGGCAAAATCTCGCATGTTCATGAAAACATCACGGCAAAAGTATATGGCAATCCTACAAAAAGTAGCATGTTTACAAACAAAAATTAACAATGCAACATATTTCCAGGACTGCACTGAAGAAATCTACAAAAGAATAAGGAATGATTCAAAGGAACATTCTGCTTCATCCACAAACATGCCTTCTGGAGACATGTAGTGAGAATATTACTTAGTGGTATTCTATTTCTAACTTAAATTATTGGCATTTTCTGTACCTAGTTGTTTACTGACTATTTTTCTGTATATGGTGCAACCCTTTTAAAACATTTTTGGAAAAATTCAACAAATTTGGCTTCCATGTAGAAAGACATCTTAAAAGAGTAAGCCTAAGAACAAGTTGTTATTCTGCAATTCTGTACTGAAACTGACAATTCATTTTACTAGAATATTATCCCATGCAAATTCTGCACTAAATGACTTATTTTTACCAACAAATCAGATATTCAGTTTTACTTTCTTCAGACATTTGCAATGAGAAATAAATACAAAAGGTATGAATATATAAATGTCACACACAGAATACTTCAAATTACATTAAAGTCAAGTGGTAACCCAGTCACAACACTATCTGTTAAACCCACCCTTCTTCACCTTGAAAACTGCCTGTGAATCACGAAATTTCATACCTCAAATTTTGGGTTTTCTTAAAATCCATTAACAATGAAGTGCATTAACATTTTTACTCAATAGTGTTAACAAAATATGCAAACTTATAGAAAGATTGTTAAGTAAAATCATTAAGCTAGAATAACTAACAACTTTAAGTTTTGTGAGACACATTCATGATCAAATTGAATGATAAGACAGATGTCCTGGGAGAACAGTTAAGATGTACAATACTGAAGGTTTTATTTGACAGTATATTAAATAACCAACTGGACTATGTATGTAATAGGATGAAATATGCACCTGTACAAAACTGCATGATGAAAAGTTTCATAATGTGTGATCTTCATCAAATATACCTATTGTTAGAGTGATCAAATCACAGACAAGATAAACAGGACATTAAATAAATGACTACCGCATACCACACTGAGGTTAGAAAACATGAAGAGAAGATATCACTTGGAAGACACAGACATAGATGGGAAGATAGTATAAAAATGGATCTTAAAGAAATAGGATATCAGGCTGTGGAAAAGTTTCGTCTGGCTCAGGATCAGGACAAGAAATGAGCTCTTGTGCATGAACTGTTTGGTCCCATACAATGCAGAGCATTTATAGACTAGACAGTGATTACTACAGTTAACAATAATACTAACAGTAATACTGTAGTAACAAACATCATAGGTTCTCATTAAAGCCTGCATGTTATATAATTCCAGATATTTGCATCATGTAAAACCTACAGTTAATGCTCAGGATTTTATTCTTACTTTATTTATTGCAGACCTCTTTTAATTCTTACTGCATGATGGCACAACTGATTATCACATAATTTGTCACTCCCCCGTGGACTCATCAAGCAAGACATGCATTTGCTCTAAACCTGAATGGATCCTCAAGTACCATGTTCTTGATCAAAAGAAATCTTTCTTCGGTGGTTAGGTTATTACCCACACCCTTTCAGATCTGCTTTCACAGATGACAATTTTTATAACTCAGCACAAATTGCAACCTGTATAATTTCAATTATACATCAAACTTCATGAATACTATGGGTACACCCAATGTCAGCTAACAGGAAAAATATTTTCTGTTATACTGAAATGTATGTGTTCATTCCAACAGTAAAAATTCAAGCTCGTGTAACCTGCATGTTTAATATTCATGATGACACCATGTTGCACATGCATTAAATTATGCACTTTTCTCTTACTTTAGATTAAAATAGTTATTCCATATGCACATATTTTTTTAAAATAATGCACCCATCACAACTGTACTGCCTGCAGGAAGTACACCTTCCTCAGTTTCCTTGCTGCAAACTCACCTGTGAAGCCACTGCAATCAAAGTTGGATGCTACTCCTTTTCGATGGACAAAAGGGCCAGCAACCCAGTCACTCTTGAGCCATGGTTGCCCTCAGATAATTTTTAATAATTCTCCATTTTGAAAAACTTCACTCTCCTGTCACCACCATAACTTGGCTCTTAACACTATCCTACATGGTATATCTGTGTTTGGAAGGAGCTTTCTAATGATTTTATAAACTGAAGGGCTCAAAATGCTATGCCAGCATCTTCAGAGATGACTTCCTGCAAAACCCTATGCTTAGAGAAAAGGTCCACACTGTTACTGTAACAAGAATCCTCATCAAACAAGGCAATGTACAGTAGCATACGCTGTACTTCCAATCTAACGAGAACAGAAAATTATTATTTCAAAACCAATCTGCACTTCTCTCATGAAAAGGGTCAGGCAAGGAAGTGTGAAATGTCACGTCCCTTAAGTTTGTATCAGCAATACTCAACTACAACACTTTGACAAATCTGTCCTCAGTGGAACTCACAATAAGAGAGGCATAATTATAATGGAGCTGGCGTAGGAACACTCATAAGTGGGGAATCGAAATGGTCCATATTTGCTGGGAAATGGGGTACATCTTGCTGGCTTCCAATTCTTTCTTGTAAGGAATCATACAACCTGTGTATTGCTTCATTGTGCTGGAAAAGAAAAATACAAAACCATAAACTTGAAGTATATTGTTTCCTTAATACTACAGGTAAGCAAACAGTGGAGTTGCATAAACCAACATACAAAACTACAGTTCAAAATCTCATTGCACACCAAAGCAACCATTATCGCAAAAGTTCATGTAACTGTAAACAGGCATCCATAAAATTCATTCATACTTCTATATGGTATGTATTTGGCGCAAATGGTCATATGTACTACAATTCATACGAGAATAGTAACATTTTTGAAACATACACAATGAGACCTTGTTCCTAACACAACTCATCTAGAGAAGTACAGTACACGAAAATATAACAACATATGAAAAATATCTACACAGCAACAATTTAACCTTGAAATGTCAGTACAGATCAATAAGCCAGAAATCAAGACTGAAAAAGAAATTAGTTCAAATCACACTTGTGAACTACAGTTAAATGCAAAGAAACACAGCTAAATTCAAAATGTCACACCTTTGCAATAAATTATACAATTTACTTCATGCTTCTTTAACTCAAATTTGTGTAATATATCAATTTTTTAGATTAGCACAGAGTTTTGTTTTCATATGTATTTCCATTTCTTCACAAAAAACTAACTACTCTGGGCTGATTAACAGGCCTGACCATTTTAGTGAAACTATGTAGCAGGCAACCATGCCAACATCCCACAAACTTCTGCCAAAGAAGCAGTAATTTTATTCTTCCTGTCAGACAGGGCACATTAGCCCATGCCTCTTTCATCTTTACCTGGCTGGTTGGCTGCAAAGCCTTCACAAGTGTCTGAAGTCGGGCTGTTGGAAGTTTTGGGTAAATATACCACAGCAGCTTCAGCAAGTGTTTAGGCACATTATCCCGAGCCAAACCCGCAAAAAAGAACTCGTCAAAAATTACAGTACAAAAATCTTCTGCTGAAAATTCATCATTCATGTGTATAAGCAAAGACACCTACAAAGAGAAAACAAAACATAACCAAATAACCACCATTTTTTAAAAAAAGTTCTTGCCCTCCTATCTCAGTGGAATCAGAAACAAATTTACTCATGTAGATTCAAGTTTTCTGGGATGTTATATTATGCTGATCAATATCGCAGAAGACCTGCATCTACCACAACAGCACTGTTAGCAGCTCAAATCTTGCAAAACTATTTATGGTATTTTATTTATTTGTAGTTTATATACTTATACTATGCATAACTCAGGCTGTATAGTGTTGAATGATTTAATAAAAATGAATAATGATTTGTGCAGGCTGTGGAGGGAAGCAGTCAAACCTAATTTAAGGTACTATCCTCCCATTTGCTTAAAAGGATTGAGGAAAACCACACAAAACAAAAGGCAGTGCCACAGCCAGAATTCAAAACAGGTACATCCCAATACAACATACAAGCATTACTGCTGAAGCCAAATGGCTCAGTCCCTACACCTAACTGCTTGTTCTGTAATAGGTGTTAGGAGGTGTGCAGATTAAATGTATTCTGGATGTTCCGGAATTCCTGTACAGCTATAAAAGACAAATGTGAGCCATTTTCACCAACAAACAGCTTAGTATGACAAGAAGTTAGTGAGCTCTCAAATACTCCTGCTGCTTTTACCACACTAGTAACTCCCTAAACATGGAATCAAACTAAACAACAATTTGTGGTAATACAACTAAAAATGTGACAACACCTCAGGCTTTCCTTATATTAAGCACTACTGAGTATTGTCATTATTTTGAAAGATGTGCTATATACATTTATGTGTTCCAAATCTTAAAACCTTTATTTCTGATACTGTTGATATCTAAGAATGGGCTTACTACTTTATAAGTTCCACATCCATGGATTAAAGGAATATTTATACTTATGTTGTGAAGCAACCTATGCACACTGGTTAAATTGAAACTACTACGATGCCTTTACAATAGGCACAAAAAGGCAGATGTACAAATGTTTTAGAAAACAACTTTATTCAGTTTTTCCATCACAATAATATGATTATAGTAAATGAAAAAGTACAAAAAGAAAGAATTGACTTTTTAAATTGATTTATGATCTGCAGCTACACCAAGCATGTGTGTGTCTAGAAACATCCCAAACACTCTACTCCCTAACTTCTACCAATGCTACACACTAGCCTTAAGCGCTATCCCCTGAGACACACAACTCTACTCATTTAACTTACTTACTTACTTACTCCATGGTGCAGAGTCCTTCTTGAGAAGCTAACTGGTTTGCAGCTAGTCAAGAAATTCCCTGCATTTTACGGAACCCGAAGGTTCATTACTGCACTCACAAGCGTCCGC
>Ga0123354_10008453_pt1 | contig 15645 bp, 16 predicted proteins | sample TergutLab28metaG_2_FD_97872 | JGI IMG/M metagenome (GOLD analysis project Ga0123354, IMG submission 97872) | Labiotermes labralis P4 segment gut microbial communities from Petit-Saut dam, French Guiana - Lab288 P4 | ecosystem: Host-associated > Arthropoda: Insects > Digestive system > Gut ...
TGTTTCACGGTACACTGCATATATAAATTAACGTTCATCCCTAAAAGAGTGCTGTCTGTGGTGGGCCGATTGTCGTGGAACTGATTGATGCTTACAAACAGCATGCACAGCTGTGCCGATTTGCACACAAATTGGATAGTGAGAGGTACAAGTAAGGACAGCAATTAATTTATGCCTTTAAGGACTTCACTGCTCTGTTTTCACAAAACTCAGCGCTTAACAGCTTGATGTAAAGATCCAGCTGGAATCGTTCGCGATGTGGAAAACATGGGCAGGGATTCACTGGTTCTCTTGGGTCGATTTTCATGAAACTCACGCTTACTCACCTTTATGTAAAGAACTCCAACCCCGAATTTCACGAAAATCCTACGAATGGTTTAGTTGCTGATACTTGGCACAGTCAAAGGGACGGACGGACGGACGGGCGGGCGGAAGGACCGACGGAAGAACGTACGGTTGAAAGGACGTGGTCTCCATATACGGAGTTCATTTTCTTTAACTTCGTAAATGTCACACACAACCGTGAGGGCATACAGCTACAATAGGCTATGGCTCATGTACTGTATTTTTATTCCGTTCAAGAGAAGAAACTGAAGGCGGCGAAGTAATCTTCGGAGGGTTTGACCCTTCACGTTACACCGGATGCTTGAGTTATGCTAACGTCATCCCTAAACAGTCAGCATGGAAAGTGAATCTCGAAGGGTAAGTAGTCATGGCAACAGGTTATTTCGTTCAGTTTATGTGCTTCCGTTTTGTATCGTACAGCATTTTGACACGAGTCCCTTAGACTACACAATTATACTACATAGTTGGCCACGTGTTCCTGACAGCGTGTTACAAATTTAATTTTTACATCTCCCAAGCTTTACAAATGTACTAATTATGCCCGTCGCCTGTGATTTAGCACATTCACAGTGATAGGTTTACTATCGATAGACCTACTGCCGACATTAGGACCAATCTTCCAGTCTCCGCCTTACTCGCACGTGACCAATTCTGTTATGTACTGTCAGTACTAGCAGAGTGGTTACAGCGACTGGCAGGGGCTGGACCGTCCGGGGATCGAATTCTCCAGACCGAACCCCAGACACATTCAGCCAACTGCACAAGAGTTACCAGGCTGTTTCCCTGGGGTAAAGCGACAGGATCGTGGTGCTGCCCACTCACCTTACAGCGCCAGGTTGCAAATGGACTACAACTCCCACTCCCCTCTGTGCCAACTCCCACTCCCCTCTGTGCCAACCCAGACACGCCATGGCGTTACCTTTACCTTTAATTATCGGTACTAAAAATAATCTACTCGGCGTCGAATTTATTGTATCCAAAATACAGAACCGCGTCCTGTTCCAACACAATAAGTTAGCATCATATGTTCCGGCATAATTTCCTTACTGTTTGCAAAACTCACTAAAACTCAAACACAGCTATTTCCATTTAGACATGCCGTTAGAGCTCAGTTGAAACCTGATGGCACACGGTGATGCACGGTAGAGGAAGTGAAGGGGAAATATGCGAGTGGAGTGGGTAGCCAGCAGTCTTGCACTCTACCTCAGAACATGATGTATCCAGCATTACTACCATTACTACCGCTGATACGCACACCTCGGCTGCCAGTATTGGAAAGAACTGACGCCCCCGGCCAATTTAAATGGACTCGTCCGTTTCGCTGAAAGACCAAATCTGGTTTCTGCGCGTGTGTCATCACATTTCAAACATGCTCTACAATATCACGTGTCATCTTAACGCGTTGCTGTTCTGCGCAGGTTCACGTTTGGATCACGTTTCGTGGCAATATGCGATGCCGACTGGCCATGTTCAGCACTAATAGACACGGGCGCAACTTGTGTCGTGATGCCACTTTCTCATGGAATCGCTCTGATGGACATCCTCTACATTTCTGTGAGTACTCTCAAAATGTATGCACTTCGTCTTTCCTCCAGCGGTAATTCAGAAGTGACCTGAACACCCTGCATATAAACAATCAACTACATATTTTCAGATAATCTTTTTTCTTTACGATCATACATTAATCTTGGTATGTGAAATCAGTCCTTCTTTCTAAACAAAACCAAAAGTGTTTTTTTTTCAGCCCGTCAACAGTACTTCTACACCGTCAACAAAACTTTTACTGATACAGGAATTTGACAATTACTTTATCAACATATTTAGACTTTGTTTCTTCATCTTCTGTCCAATGTAAGGGATATGAAATTGCAAAATATAAAACTTTATAAACAAAAATATGAGGTGTAATGTGTTTATTTTATGCAGTAAGATTTCCTTCCCTTCAAGAGTATTATTAGAGATTGACTTAAATATTTATTCTATATGTCGCTGCGTAGATATTTTTCCCTTCTATATTATAATTTATCTTCCATTTATACTCATCAAATTGTCTTAATTTATCGTAGGTATAATATCTTCTTTGATGGATTTGTTTCGTTGTTGTTTTTTTTTTTGTTGAAGTGTGTCTTTTTATAAACAATCGAAATGTAAATATAATCGTTTTCGACTAGTAAATCACTACGGTGTATGTACAGTAATGTTTAATGTCCGATGAAGAATTCCTTAGGATAAAATCCGTGCTAAAGGCAGATATTTCTTGTGAAGTGTAACGCAATAGGTAAACATCTTCTTTTGACCAGACTATCCCATGTCAACACACTTTGGCTGCTAGGAAATACCACCGTAGCGGTGAAAGTATCGAAGCGTATCTGAGTATCGGTGGAAAGGGTTGGGCCTCAACAGGCCCCTATCCAATGGGCACTGGGTGTAAAGTGGTCGGAGCTTTATACTGACCACTCACCTCATCCACAGCCAAGGTTAAGAAGGAAGAGCGTTATATCTCTGCACCCCCATAAGAACATGGACGAATTTACCTTTAATTGCAATGTGTGACTACACAAAAAAAAAACAATCTTGAGAACGACAAAACACAAACAAACACAAAGAGTCACATTATATGTATAAGTAGTCATACACAGCATCATGTAACACAGATGCTACATTGCACAGACTCGCACTTATAAATTGGCCGAATATTCTTCTTATCTAAATTCTGCTGTACGTACCGCAATGGGTCTGTTGTCAATTGCGGTCTTCCTGTTTCCTGTATAAGCATTTATTAATTTCATTTACAACAATAAGAATTATTTTATGCCGGGTAGTCCAATCAATTTATCGACCAGGCCGGATAATAAATAACCTGAGCTCGATTCCCAACAATGTTCAAGATTTCTATCTTTTCATAAGATAAATATTTCAAAGCTAATACTTACACTACGTCACAAAATTGTTCACATAATCAATTTAAATAACAACAAGTAACTTAAACTAATATTAAATGACGTTAAATGCATATGATATTAAGGCAAAATATAAAAAATACTACGTGTCATGGTGTAAGAATTCTCTTTCCCCACAATATCTAGAACAAATATGAAGCCCTGTCAACATCTTGTGCAATTAGTATCTTTCCTCCAGGTGCGAACAGGTGTTCCATTTATACGTTCATATGATCTGTCTTCATTCCCCTGTACCTCGTAATGGAGAAGTGCACAATTAATCGCAGGGACAATTTTTATTACTAATCGAATTAATATACTTTCGTAACGTCTCTTTCAGGCTCCATCTTTAAGAGTCGAGAATTTAGAGTTCAGTAAATACGAACGATTCATGTTTTTGGTGAGTATTTTGCTTTAACGAGATCCGTACATAAAAATATCTGCTCTATCACACCGAGTAAGTTAGAATATACTTAATTTATTTTTACGTTCTTTAACAGTGTTTATAGTGAATATTTTCTGGCCTCTAAATGGTAACACACATTTTTTTTTTATTGGTAAATAATAATTTCTATACAAAATTTTAAAAACCTGTCAAATTTTTGTCAGTGACCGCGACTTTATTCTGCTACATCAGTAGGACAGTCCTACAGGGTTTGGTGAATAAAGCGATCTATGTCAAAATTTTCCCAGCTTCTGGTAAATACAGAACGTCTTTAAATTTGCTGTACCCAGATTACACGCGAGTTCCAGGGCAATATTACTTTACTGTGCAACAGCTGCGTAAAGTGACAACAAAACAGCTAGCTTAACCACAGCGCCGCCAAATGTTTCAAGTGAAACGTTAAACGGAGGTGCAGTTACAGTTAAGTACTGTCCTGCGTCTCTAAAGCGACTTTCAGGACGCTCAGGATACGATACAATGAACAAATAAAAAATAATGAAACGGACAGGACATAAGAAACTCACAGAAAATTTTAGTCTGATATTTTGGAAGGAACAGGTCACTTGGGACATCTAGACATGGAGTAAAATATTAAAATTCACATTCAAGAAATTAGATGCGAGTATATGTGTTGCTTTTATTGGGCTAAAGATAGGGACCAGTGACAGGATCTTGTGAATCCATTGAGGAAAACTGGTTGGCAATTTTTTGATTACAAGAGCAAGAGACATCTTGCGAAGGAATCTGAGTGATAAAAACTAGTATAGTTTGCTCCATAGACAAAAGATGTCGTTTCGCAAATCGGGTTGTAGAGACTCAATTAAACGGAAAGCAAAAATTGCAATTTTATATGTAAATATTGTATACACATTAGTTGATCTTAATTCTCCAGGTCTTCACTAATATAAACACGCGCGCGCGCGCGTACTGTACATGTTTAGTGTGCTACCGTGTTGGGTGTAGGCACTAGCTAAATTGCTTTATCTGTTATCTCCCTGATGCTGACACAGAAAGGGTAGAAACATGTAGTAGATTATAATAATATATTTGATAGCCGACATGTTCTGTTAGTGACGACACCAAATTAATCCACGTCAGAACTTAACGTGCTGAAATCATCATATGACGTGTGATACAGAAACTACGATCACAACAGATGAGATAACTTCAAACAACTGTCACAGGTGAAAAGCCAGGATGTGCCCAATCTCGAGCCCATACACATCTACATAGCAGGCGAGAAGTTCACCCTAGAACCGAGCGCATACTTGGTGAGTTGGCTGTCATAATACTTACTCAGGCAATGTGCTTATAGCGTAATATTGACGTGCTTTCACTAAACCATTGTTGCCGTGGAAATCAGTAAGTATTAAATAATATGAGTGTGTGCCTGCATTACTGCCTTAGTTATCTGATATGTGAGTCACATCTTTGCAGCTCCATATTATATTGCCATCGGTGGCCTGTCCGGCTCACTCACATTTTTCCACATTATCTCATAAACGGCACGATTTTCGGGAAATCGTATCTGAATATAAAACATGTGTTTTGGTTTTCTCTACAACTTTTGTCTGAAAGATTTCTCATTCTAACAAGAAACCAGCCACATATTATCATAAATGTACTTACGTCTTCATGTAAAGTACCCGTTATTTTTGTCAGATTATAAAGTTACTCGAATTTTCTCGACAGAATTTCGAAGAATACTAAATAACGAATTTCATGAAAATTCGTCCACTGGGAGCTGAGTTTTTCCATGCGGACGGACAGACATGACGAAGCTAGTAGTCACTTTTCACCATTTTTTCGAATACGCCTAAGAATAGGAATATGAGGAGAAACGCGCAGCTGTTCATTAAGTCACATCAGTCAAGTTGCTAATGACAGTCCACACTGCCGTTTATGATACTGGTGATATCCTGTGAATAAGATTGGATAGATAACACCTTATCTATATTGATAATCGAAACAGTCACGCACGAATTGCAACACCTCCTCATTCAACGCTGGTTTTACGTTCCTGAAAATCACAACGTGGTGCGAAATCAGCGCGGAACAGAATAGTTGTAAAGAACTAACAGCAACATCTGTCCGCTGAAGATATCGCCAGTGTTAATCCGCATCTGCGAAACGTTCGCCAAATTTATGGTCACTAACATTTGTCACATTTTATGTGGAACAACAGTGTTTGGGGTAACGTTAAATGATGAGATAAAATCTGAATTTCATGTTTGAACAGGCCATGAATGACCCAGTGAGAAAGAAGAGGTATAGACCCACTCTTTCTTTAACCTCAGCGATAGATGAGTGTGTGGTCAACGCCACGCCCCTGGCCGCTTTACCCACAGGAAACAGACCCGGTATCCATTGCACAGGGGGTTGGGTGGGCTCCAGGGCCAGACTGGAGAGGTGCAGAAAATTTCTCCCCCATCGGAATTCGATCCTCATACCGTCCAGGCCGTAGTGAGTCTTTACACCGACTAAACTATCCCGGCTCAAGAATTTTGAAATAGTTGTATATAACAATAGGCTAATACGTTTGTTGAAGGCATCGTCCTGTATTTCGCAGTATTTCTTTTGTGTGATGACACTGTTCTGGTAGATAGGTACCAACTTGGTAGAGAAAATACCGCTCCATAGACTCCCACTAAGATGAATGCCGCAAAAATTTCGACCGTAATATTAGTCACCACCAACCAGAATACACGATGTCATATCCCAGAAGACCAATGCCGATTAAACCCAAAACACTGCGTCATTCTACATGTCTAACATGTGCCTGATACTATGTCTCTGTCTTTGCTTCAGGACAAGATCGACGACGATCGGTATCGACTAAGGCTGGTGGTGTCCGACTTAGACCTCTGGATCCTTGGACAGACGTTTCTCAGTTCGATGTACACAGTGTTCGACGTGGAGAACATGCGGATCGGTTTTGCTCCAGCAGTCTGACGACTCCCTACCACCGTTCTGTCAATAAATCAATCCACAATCACATCACAGCCATGTATTGTCTGTTTACTGAACTCGTACGTCTTGAGATGGTATTAACACAAATTACTGATCCCTGTATACCTGGGTTTTCAAACATACCAACAGGCCAATTACGCTAAGGGATTTCTTCCTCAGTTCCTGCATGAAAATATTATTTACCTTACAAGATACCACAATTATTGTCTATTTATAAGGGCCAACGTTTTCAGAATTATCTTGTCATTTATCTCCGTATAACGCACGTAGTTCATTACGTGTCCTTTAACAAAGAATAAACACACAAAATGACATTTCTTTCACGTTCTTCATCCCGTTGTTTTTATTTAGAGTTCAACAGTTTAAAGTTATTAAAGGATGTTGGTGACTATTCATCGCATTATTATACTGGGGGGTTTGGGGCCAAAAAAAAAGCACTTTCCTTGAAGACTTAAGCACGCTTATGTTATTTCGCTCAATTTCTCCTAAAGCACAAAATTTCAGATAAACGTTGTAGAGGAAATTAAAACACGCAGCTCGAACCAAATACATTCAGTACAGAAATTGTGCCGCTTACGACATAATTACGAAAAATACAGCAAAGCCAGGCATGCAATGCATGATCGAAGATTTGCATGCCAGTAATTCGGACAAAATATATATTCGTAACATTTAATATGTAAGTATTGCTTCCGACCGGATGAAACTGGAGGTTCAGATGCAATTTGCACACGTAACTAAAGAAAAATTCAGATTTATAATATTTAACACTTAATGCTTTATGGTTTGTTTATAATTGCATAATACAGCGTCACGTACAGATTTTTATTTGGAGTGACGAAATAATGACGTACGTCATATTGTGACGTCACGGACCTGTGTCGATTTTCTCATTTGCGTGACCCATACACTAGGACAAGAAAAACGTGCAACCCTAATAAATAATATTAATTGCTTTTATCTAGGAATATGAAATTTGTCACATAGACTGTGAATGTACCTAGAACTTATGACACTTGTTGGTCAGGCATTACAAAAACATTTCGTTGGGCTAGGCGATTTAAGGTTATGTACGACCGATTAATTTAACAAAAACGAAGTCACCATCGACATGTACGTGTTTGCAAGCAATGTATAACTTACCGTAATAGTTGTTACAATATTCTGCAATATATGTTCAAACTGTAAACACACCCCGTAAAAAAATGAATGTCGAAAAAATCTCAGAAATGCCTCGGAGGATTGATAAACAGAAGCCGATCTGGCTATATGGAAATGGACTCTACTTTTCGTATATGGAACGTCCGAACACTGATCAAGACTGGAGCACTAATATCCTTGCTGTCACATCTAAAGCAGTGTATGATTGATATAATAGCACTATAGGCAACAAGGTGGCACAGGAAGGATGTAATGGGCATGTTACACACACACACTATTACAATGATAAAATGAAAGGAACCAGAGAATTTGGGGTGGCATTTGTGGTAGTTAGGAAAATGAAGAGGAATGTACTTGACTTTAAGGCAATTGATAAGAGATTATGTATTTTAAAGATAAAAACAAAATTTTATAACCAAAGTTGTATAAATGTATGCGCTCCTACAGAGGAAATGGTTGAAATGGAAGAGGTAACCTGTCATCAAAAAATGAAAGAAGCATATGACATGTGCTAATGATATTAAAGTACTAGTGGCAGACTTAAATGTTGTCAGGAGAGAAGAGGACCGATAGGAAGACAGAGCCTACATTTAAACACAAATAATGATGGACAGAGGCATGCAGATTTTACAGTAGCAAAAAATATGGTGATATCTTCAAGCTACTACTCACATAAAGAAGTTCACAAACAAACTTGGAGATCCCCGGATGGCAAAACCAATAACCACATTGATCATACACTAACTGACAAAAGGTCTGCAAGCAGTATACCAGATGTAAAATCATGCAGAGGAGCAAACCATGACTGATCATTTTCTGGTCAAAGGAAAGTATACTTGTAAACTAGCATACAGAAGGCATGAAATAAATAGGAACCCCAAAAATCTTAATGTAGGAAGACTGAGAGAACCTACTGTAATCACTAATTACCAACAACTAGAAAGAAATTTGAAAAGATCAAGAAAACGTAGGGGAAGAATTGACTCATGTAGGTGAAAAACTAGCACAGTTAAAAGAAGTAATACTAGTGGAAACAGCAGAACACACAGTAGGATACCAACCAGAGCTATATAATAGATGTTTGATATTGAATGCAAAACAGCTGTAGATGATAAGAATGGAGCATACAAAAAATGGATTGATAAACTGACTACATCCAAAAGACTAGAATACATGAGACTCCAGAAAATAGCCTGTAAAATGTGCAAAAACAAAACACAAATTCAAACAGATAACTGCATAAATAAAATAGAAGAAAATGTTAAGGAAGAAAGCACATCATGAATGCATACAAAGGGGTTGGTTCACTAAAGGGTGGTTTAAACCCCATACAAATTTATGTAAAGACACAAATAGAGATTATTATTATAATTATTATTTACTGCAATTGGGTTGTTACCTGGTGGCAGTGGTTATTTTATATGTATACAAAACATGAAATCGGTTACTATTGAATTTAAGTCGGGGGGGCAACTTGAATCTTGGGAACCATCTCAGCATTTGCTTTTAGACAATGGGAAACTAAGAATAACCTGTGTCGAGGTGGCCGGTCGCAGGACCTTCTGGATACTGACTTCTAGCCAGCAGTCCGACATCTAAAGTAAAAAACAGCAATGCACACATAGTACAGCAAATACACATAAGATGACAACAATACACACAAGACAACTTAAAACTAGCAACAATATGCACAAGACAAATTAGAATATCTAATGAAGAAGATATAAAGAACAAGTGGAAAACCACTTTCAAGATCTTCTAAACATGATAACAGTTAACCATGATACTTCCCTTGATAACACACATACAAATAGAAACTGAACAGAACTGGAAAATTATCCACCACATAGATTAGATACAGAAGTAGCAATACAATCAATGAGAAATAATACAGCACCAGGCATAGATAACATCCCCATCAAACTCTACAAGAAAGGAGGATAGCTACTAATAAACATGTTCCATAGCTTAATAAAAAGATGTGGAATAAAGAAAAAGTGCCTATGGATTGGACAACAAATATAGTAACAATATATAAAAACAAGGGTGACAAATTGCAGTGTCCCAATTATAGAGGCAGGCAGGATTTAAAGCAGGAAAATCAACTATGTACCAAATTTTTACAGTTAAAAATGTGTTGGAAAAAGCCTGGGAATTCAACGTAGACATACAGCACATCTCCATTTACTTTCAGAGTGCCTGTGACAGTATAGAAAAAGACAAGGTATATGACATAATTAAATTTCTTGTAATTCCAAATATACTGATAAGGTTAATAAAAGCAATGAATGACTCAGCCTACCATGTTAAGATAGGACTAATGATGACTGACGGTTTTACAGTAGGAAATAGTTTGAAATAATATGGATTAGCACGCAACGTCTTTAATAAAGCACTGAAGCATGTAATAAGACAGCTGTCAGTAAAAGTCAAATCTACAATATTTTACAAATCAGTGCAGTTCATAGGATAGGCAGATGACACGAACATTATGGAAAGAATGAAAAGAGCGGTTTGTGAAGTATATGAAGAGCTGAAAGAGCTACAGAAGTTGGGCTCAAAATCACAGTTAAAAAAAAAAAGTAATGGTACAAACTGGAAGAACAAGAAGAATAAGCAAAATATTGACAATTAAAGGTCATGATATTGAAGTTGTTAAGAGCTTTAAATATTTGGGGACTGCAGTCAATAATACTAATGATGAAGCAGATGAAATCAAAGCTAGAAAGCTACTTGCGAATAAAGTCTATTTCTCCCTGCAAACTATATTTAGATTAAACAAATCCACTGAAATAATAAAATAAGGTTAAATAAAACATTAAGCCAATACTGTGTTATGGAAGTGTAACCTGGACCCTAACACAAATGACAGAACAAATGCTATGTACATTTGAAAGGAAAATATTAAAAATAATTCATGGCCCAATACAAGATAAACAATGCTGGCGTCCTCAATGGAATAGTGAAGTTTATAACTTATACAAAGATCTAAATATATTGGATGATATTAAAATTAGAAGATTAGGAAGGGCAGGTCATTTTGTAAGAGTGGAAGATGAAAAGATCCCCCCCCCCAAAAAAAGACTCTTGATGTGAAATTTCATAATTCAAGACCAATGTGAAATTTCATAATTCAAGACCAAGGAGAAAACCAACAATAAGATGGGAGGATGTCACTGGAGGAACACATCAGATTCTAGGAATACAAGGATGGAAGAGACAGGCAGAAGATAGAGCAGAAAAGAGGTGTCTGCTGAGGGAGGCCAGGGCCCAGAAGGAGCTGTAGCACCAAGGTGGAATGGAATGGAAAGTATACACTGTGAAAACAAATAATGTTAGCTCTGTAGATTCAGTTGATTATACATGAAGGGTCCAATATGCAAAGATTGGTATGTGTTTCAGTTTGTGTCATACATACATTTCCTGTCTTGTTTAATTCTACCATGCATGTTTCCTACCAATAAATTACATTTACCACTGACAAGCAGCTGATGTTTCTCATTGCTTCATCTTCTAATTTTTCTGAACTTTGCTAATGGCCTATTCTAATCCAAGCCAAAATCACAACCAGGCATTCTGCAAGTATAATTCATAGTATTGCCATACTGTCCTCCACCGTGTTTACCTTTTCAGGAACTAACTGCCTTCCTTGGCAGTGGTTCCTAACAGCAACAGTACAAGTGATACCCGTATCATGCAGTATGTTATTCTTAACAGTCATTCCCCAGTTTATACCATGGGTGGTGGAAGAATTATTCAAAACAACGTACGTCAAAACAGGATTTCCCATCAATGGTACATTACAATGGGGAAGGTAGTTCCAAATAACCTGCTTTGACCAAGAAGAAAATATATATTTATACTAAAAAAAATGTACAAAGAATATTAAATGTGACAAACATATGATAATTTAGGGAGAGTCACTTCTTGCAGAACTCTAGGCAAGTCATCTGGATCATCTCCAATAGAGGTGGTGATGCACATGTCCCTGAAGATAACTTGAAGAAATAAATCACTGACATATGGCAGGACAAAGACCTCTCCTCCTTCAGAATCTCCTGGCAGCAAGCAGGCATCCTCGTAATTCTCTGTCTAGTTGTTGTTGCTCCCTGCTCATTCCAGTCAACGTCCTTGAACTCAGTGATGCCAGCTTCAGTGAATCCAAGCCCCTCAGTAAACTTCAAAACCATCATGATCCTCTTCTTATGCTCTGGCTCAGGTTCCTCAGTTTCATCAGTGTGGACTCCAGGATCATGGGAGTTCAGCAACTTGAAGATAACTTAAGCATCATACATGCACATTTGTATGCTTGGCTAAATATATTAGGTCTGGAGGCAAACAACAAGGAAGGAACAACATAGCCAGGGGACTAATATGTATGAAAACTTTCCCCCCAGTAGACACCTAAGGTAACCACTGCTCAGCTGAGAACAATAATAAAGTTTTATCTCCTCAAAATACAGGCAAATGATGTAACACTGACAAAGACTCACAGAACACAGCAGACCATAATATAAAGACAATAGAGTCAAGAACACCACTGATAAATGTAATCAGGGTGATAGTAGAAAAGCAATCATATTCTGAATTCAGGATTACAGCTGGATAAGGTGCAGCTTATTTCACCAGAAGCAAATTATTATTATTATTATTATTATTATTATTATTATTATTATGGTTTTTTTTCTGGTGTCGTTTGTATACAAAAAGGCAGTAGACATTTACTATTTGCATCTCAAGCTCCCAACAAAGGAAAAGATTCAAGACTAAAGAAAAAGAAAAAAAGACTACAGGATTCATAGAAAAATTGGAATTTTAAGTATAAAAAGTTACAAAACCACCCAGAACAGGATGAGAAACTGAAGCAGGTTGCACACTTACTGCTTGAAGGAAAACAGGATGAGGGCAATTACACTTTCAGACCTGAATCCGTCACAGTGAATGCATTAAGTCTTCTTGGCAAAACAACTGTGTAAGTTGACAAAGGATAAGCTTCCCATTCCATACTGTACAAACACTGTGGTTACTTTGCATGTTTGGCACTGTAATATCGTACACCCCCAACAGAAGACGCCCGGGCATATTTTGTCAGTAAAGCGTTCACATTCAGCTTCTCTGTGGCCAACCGTCTAAAACAATAAAATACAATACAAAACATTTAAATAAAGAACAATTTCACAGAACCGCTATAAATGACTTACACAAACCCTCTGAGAATGTATAACATAAAATCTGTACAGACTTCTCTTTTCAGGATATGATATGTGAGAATATAAAATATGTACAGTGTGTTTCTTTTTTTTATTTTTATTATTTCACCATGCATTCTGTAGATTATTTAATTACACATACCAACACATGCACATATATATATTATTTAAGAAGTATAAAATTTACATTAAAACATTTAAAACGCTACTACATGTTTCGATTACACGATCATCCTCACGGAGCTTATATTGTTCCTTGCTAAAGTTATAATTTAAAACATTCAGTGAATTACTTCGTTATGTTAACTTTGGTGCTGTGGCAGCATGTCGTGTTTTTGTGTGTGAGTCGTACGCTGTTTAGAATCAGCCTGGTTATGGTTATGCGTAGTATGCTGTGCAGCATGAGACTCACGCTGCACAACATACGACATCTAAGGATATATGCTCCCTGAGGATGATCGTGTGATCGAAACATGTAGGAGCGTTTTAAATGTTTTAATGTTAATTTTAGACTTCTTAAATTATATATATATATGTGCATGTGTTGGTGTGTGTAATTAAATAATGTACAGTGTGTTTCTTTTACTGTCTTAAGTACCACAAATACCATGTGACATCCCAGCATGAAATAAACTGATCTGTCTGTTGAACAAAAAAAGAAATTCCTGCATAAAACAGACTGTAAAGTCTTAAAAACATTCTGATAATTTCCAAACTTATATGGTAGAATATAACGACAAAGGAAGGTTGAGTTCTCAAAATGTTTTTTTTTAATTTGTGCTAAAGATGTGGAATGAGATAATTGTACTTACTGGACATACGGTCGAATTTCATCTAGAGTCCACTTTTCTCGTGTCTGAAAGAGAATCCTGATTCTTTCATTAATATCTTCAGGTAAGTCAGTTTCAGAGAAATACCAAATGACTTCAGGTTTTGAATTCCTGTCCATTAATGCCATCCCCTCCAGGTATTTTTCTGAGGTCTGCATCCCTGCAGAAGAAATGTAAGTCACTTTAACTAAAATATAGTACATTACATTCAGTCATACAAGGTTTATATTTTCTAAACCATAAAGCACTGAACAACTTTCTTCACACTACCACATCTTATTTAGTGTACTACACCTTAGAACTCCACTGTTCCAGGCCAAATTTTCATGAATAAACTAAGCAGACCCAGGTCTTGGCACCATGCATTCATTGTGAAACTTCATCCTGCACAAGTCTCTTTCACAACCTGGTCCACAAATCTGTAACATACCCCAGTCACCAGCCCACAGATCACTCCCACAGACCTTTCTAACTCACCATTTCCCAGCATGCAGATTTTATGGAATGAAGGAATACCGTGGTCAAGCAGCACACTGCACCAGACTGCAGTACTATACCTCAGGTTCAGAAATATTGTACTGAAATGTATTTACACAGTGTGGAGGGCCTACCAAAATTCTCATGGGTACTGCCACAACCAAAGTACCCACCTGTATCTTGAGATCATAGCAGTGAAACATGTTGCTTACTGAATTCTTTTCCCAGAATAACATGACATAATATTTAATTTGTGTTTGGCATAAATCAGAAGAAACAAACTACTAGGAATGACAAAGGAGGTAATAAGACAATAACTTCTGAACAATGAATGCATTATGTGAAGATGCAGTTCACATTCAGATAAATCTGTATGAAACAAATCCATCCAATTTTTCAGTTCACGAAGGACGGGGAAATCATGCAAATATAAGGGGAAAAAAAATCAGCTTTTCCACCTGCATGAGTCATGTGCTGCAACTTTATTAATTTTTCAACATGTTTATGTTACAATTTGTAATCCACTAACCTTCTGGTACACTTTGCTGCCATGATGAAAGGAAATCCTTCAAATTAAACTTCCCTGCTTGACGCAATAACACTTCAGCCAGGAAACGACAAACTCTGGCCTCTAGCAATCTATAAACAGGTTCTCCTGCAATGAAATTAAAAAAATAGGAAAACTCAATTATATCTCTTCACTTTTATGGTTAACAAATAAATATCAGCTCAGCATACAATACTGCAGAAAAGCATGGGCCACAAGGGGACTGACAACAGCAAATCAGGATCAGGCACAATGAATTTCTTCAGAGAGAGTAGGTGACACCCATTCCAGTTATAAATAAATTAAGAAATTACAGTTACAAATTAATTAGTAACAGATTACACAAAACACCACACAAACACAAGAACAAAAATATTCCTTTCTTTAATAATGTAACAAACAAAGATAGCCCAGTACTAAAAAAGATACCAGAATACCATACCGTGAAGGCATATAGAGGAAACACGAGTAAGGTTTGCTCATCTAGAACTTCAAATTTCTCAGCTGTATACTAAAAATATCTTCTTTGTGCACATATCACATATAACAAAGCACAAACATAAAGTAAGCTTAAATAATGACCGGGACAAATGACAAGCAAAACAGTCAATAAACAATGTGACAGGAGTCACAACTAGCCTAAGAAAACAGAGAGAAGAGCAAGCAGTTCTGGGCTGAACTACTGCAGTGACTTCTATTCTTACAAATCTTGTGCTGTTAA
>Ga0123354_10008454_pt1 | contig 15645 bp, 10 predicted proteins | sample TergutLab28metaG_2_FD_97872 | JGI IMG/M metagenome (GOLD analysis project Ga0123354, IMG submission 97872) | Labiotermes labralis P4 segment gut microbial communities from Petit-Saut dam, French Guiana - Lab288 P4 | ecosystem: Host-associated > Arthropoda: Insects > Digestive system > Gut ...
GCAGTAAGGAAATTACAGCATTTTTAAGGCATTCTGAGCAATGTCTGTTTCCTTCCCCACAAAATGCTTTTTGTTTCACAAATTTATCCCGTTTAGTTCTCGAAATATTAAGGTTTTGCGAATATCATGTGCAAAATTTAAATACCCCGAAGAAAAATTCGGCGAGCTGGGACTTACAGTTGGGATTTAACTCGGCGTTTAAAGGGTTAATATTCAACTAACTTCAGGTTTATTCTTTTGTTTGAATGGATGTGAAATGTGACAATACTGGAACTAAATTGTACTTTATCACAATAAACGTGACAATAAACCACCACCACCACTATTATCATCTAGAAAGGGTCACAATACCACAAAAACTTTACCATTTTTCTGTATGCTCTCACAACTACCAGTATTGTATATGCCTTCTCTCTCTGTACTCTCTGCTGTATACCCCATCGCTTTGTCTCTTCACCCAGTCCTTGTTATTTATTCATCACATTATGGTTCACAACTCTCCAAAAAATCATTTGTGTGAACCACATTTACCTAATTTTACCAACTATTGTAGTGCTAATTATACCTCCAGATCCTTTCTAATGTCCCTGATTTTGGAATTTATTCTTTCTTGTTCATTTCTCAAGGCTCCATATTAACTTCTCTTCTGCTGCTTGAAATCAGCTTACACTCCTTCCACACCCAACTCTGTGTCACTGTTGTAGGAGGGAGGTAGCATGTGAATAAGCACCAACAGGATGGAGTACAGTGTGGACTTAGTAACTGGCATAGACACAGAAAATTGAAAAGGCTCTAAGGAACGCTGAAGAAGAAGATTAAGGGAGTTTTGTTATTTGCTGAGCAAGCCAACATTGAGCTGCCTTCAAGAATAAAATTGTAAAAGACTACTATTTGACTATATAAACTTAGTGACAGGTATCATGCAACACACCCTATTTATCGGTAAACACAGTGAGCATTAAGTTCACATATAAGTTTGAAACTAGACTCAACATGAAAATGTTGGTATTCACACATCCCTAAGTACGTTACACAGGTGAAAACCTGATTCAAGGTATGAGACCAGTGAGTTAGTGGAATAAGGTACAACAACACTGCATCAAGATGTGATCTATAAAAAATGGTCTGTTTAATTACAAAAGACAAGTAACATACATGACGATTTATATCAAGTGATATGAACGAAAGAAAACAAAACAAAATGTAAATTTTTACATGAGAAAAGAACATACAAATATTACAGACTAATACTCAGAAGTAAAGAGTACATAACCATTATGAGCAGCACTGTAGAGATAAAAGCCATTAATTAAGATTCACTTCAATTAATTGATTCATGACTAGCATATTAGTAAAAGTGGTCATGCTGTAGGATGGAGTAGAAACATTTTACAAATATATGGATTGAAAGTCTTGGTTGAAATATGGTACTACTGTTTAAGGCCCCTTAAATATCAGTGAAATATTGGGTGCTGGAGAACCTACATACCTAAGCCAAAAAGAAATTAAGCATCCCCCAGAATTCCCAAGTAGGGTTTACTCATGGGTTACTATAATTTGTAACTTTCCATTTCACTTTACGAGTTCTGTAAAGGAGCTAAGCATATGAATAAGAATAGACAGGCTTGTTTAGCAACTGTTCAGTTAGTGTGAACTGTGTTACGTGGAATAACCGAAACCCAACACAGCTTTAAGTTTCTGTGGGTAACTCTTCCTTTATATCAAACAGAACAATTAATGGCTGACAATGCAAACATACACAGTACAAGTATAATATAACTTAGAAGCAGCAGGGTAACACAGGCCTACAGGACTATGAGGAAAAATTGGTGAAAAGTCATTTTCCAATCACAGTCTAACAATAAATCTTACAAAACTATATACAATTGTTGTTTCAATAATGTTGAGCTTGCCATCTTGGAAGCTGCTCCTTTGTTTTAACTTAAATGTTGTCACAACTCTCACTGCTTTAGAAACGTAAGTGGCTTCTTACACATTTCTGTTTCACTTCTTACATGTGATGAATAAAAGTAATCACTTATTTTTTGCAAGCGGCTGCAAGAAGCTATGCCAATACTTTCAAAAATTTATTCAGTAGTTTTAAATGCTTCTTCAGTCCCCCCACCCCACCAACTTTCATTAACAATATAACACAGTCTCCTCTTTATATAAAAATTAAAACAGAACGTAGGAGACATAGCTATTTTTGCTTACTCATCAACCTGCGGACAAATTAAATTACATTTAATACTGAAAAATACAGAAGCAATTGAGCTCGTCTGACTACACAGGAACGCAGAAACTGGAAAGCCAAGAGCTTCGAGCTTCAGGGTTAACCAATTTGCTATCTTCAACAAGCTACGAACATCATAACTGTAAAATTACAGTCCTTTGTGGTAAAGATGTCACTTATTACTTCTGTGTATATACGGCCATAAGTGGTAATATTTTACATGGAAAGTTGTGATAGTAGTGGGCAGGCCATGATCTGGATGATGGATTTCATTAATGTGGTGATGATGTTCTGGGCCAGGCAATTTTTGCATCTATCCTCTTGTACGCAAACATACAATGTTTACCAGCCTGGGCCACATTCCCCTTGATGTCCTGTGGACACTCTCCATCACCCAGGAGTGTCTCTGTGAACATACAAAACACAAGGTCATGAGTTCAGTTGTACATACTTGCAACTGTCAAATCACATCTCAGTCACGAAGTTGGCTAGTCCTGACCAAGGTGCCCAGTAAGTTTCCACCATACTTCCAGGTGCCTGCTGAAGTACCTCTGTTCCACTTCATTATTCATTACTGTCCCCACATTATAAATAATGTCACACAAACTTTGCAGCTATTACACTACTATCCAATAGCCAACATCATTAGAGTCAATTCTTTTGGGATATGAGGCCATGTGAAATGGTACAGAGTGACCAAAATTATGGAGGGGCTTACTGCCTTCATCTTGATGGTCATCCAATCTATATGGTATCATATCTTAGAAGACTTGAATTTTCATCAACTGTGTTGTGTAAACCTTAGATCGTGCAAAATTAATCACTGTAAGACGGGATGTAAGATGTATGGAAGGACAACATTGTACTGAGGTGTGTTATGACAATACAAATGCAACATGTCTTTCCTTGATATGGAAGGGGGAAAAATAAGGAAAGTTGTGTGCTTCTTATTGGTGTGTCATTGGAGAACCAGTATTATAGACACAATTACATGTGTCACGTAAACAAATTTTCATTTTATAATGATTACTTGTTTGTGTGTGTGTCTATGTGTGTGTGTGTGTGTGGTATACAGGTAAATGCATCACTGGCAGTAGTTAAACAAAGAACCAGAAGATGGTTACAGCCAACAGCAGTAAGAGGTACTCAACCTTCAGTCAGTACCACAGTCTTGGCTTTTGCCAAAATGAATTGCCTAAGATGTATATTTAATTAAATAATAATTTAAAAGTTTTCCATTCATTTAAATACAATTATTAGATATCTAAGTCATATCCTAAAACAGAGGTGGTCAGCTAGAGGAGCTTTGGAATTTGCACTTTAGGAGGCAACTTAGGCAGGGGCCATGTATAACAAAAAATGAATACATCAAAATACTCTTTCTTTGTGTAATTTTTTTAAAAGGACAAACAAATGCACTTGGATTTATTAATGTGATTTTTATTACACAGTAATCAAGGACAGTGAAAACTTGGAACTCCAAGTGGCTCACTGTGCAGACTGTACCATCACTCACAAATCTGGATCACAATCACATGTATCTTCAATGTACATCATTCCACAGTACCATGCTCCATCTGTTTAATGTACAGTATTTTGTACTGATTGATATTTTACTATTTCACATATGAATGTTAACCAAAACTCTATCATTTTTAACAGTGGAGTGATTTATATACATTATAATTGTTTTCATATTCTTGTTCTTATCACCCTTAAGATGGCCACATTGGTGACTGAAACATGTCGGTGGTTACTATGTAATAAAAACTGCACTCATAAACTGAAGCGCATTTTATCTGTATTTGGTGGTTCTTATTTCTGTTAATTCAACTACGGCAGGTTACATTCAGTAAAATGCAAGTCTACTTTCTTCCAAAAATCTTTCAAATGTGTTTCACAGCAGTCTTGCATGCACATAAACTACCTGAATATATGTTTTACAGGCAACCTGCACGCACCATATCAGTGACACGCAACAGTTGCATGCAGCTTGTGAGCTGCATTGTGGTCACTCTGTCATATCAGCTTAACATACAATGGTAGGCCTTTGCAGCTTGTGTTAAAGTAGTATTTGATTAAAATATATATCAATTATCACCTTGATATATCTGCTTGCTTTGGCTATATTAAAATACTGCCACTGTTTTGATTGTAGTCTAATTTTTCTAAGGCAAAGTGCAATCTTTAAAATGTTTGTGGCACTTTGGCAAATCAAGTTTCTGTGATGAGCAATGTTTAAAGTAAGCTGCTGACACATCAGCTTAACTGTTCCTATCCCATAAACATTATAATAATATGCCAACAGCAACAACAACAGCAGCAAGGCCCAGAAACTGTGTCTTAATTGAAAAACTGGAAAATGGACAAATGCAGCTGACACTAATACCAGAAGATTTTAAAACTTCTTCCAAATTGCAAATTATATGATGAAGGCAAAAGTTTGGAAGTACTAGGATCCATTAAATGCTTTGTGTGCAGTGACACAGAGTGTGAAACGGAAAATGGATGTTTTTGAAATGTATATTACGGAGCAGGCAGAGGGGGTTGAGGCTTGGGTAGGGGGCAGTGAAACTCGTCAGGCCATGCTATTTCAGTTGACGTCATGCCGCAGTGGACGTTAGAGCATCATGTGTTCACATACAACAGTTTCGTAAAAAGTGGTGAATCGATCATTGAAACTCAGCAGCTCTTTCACTGCCATTTCAACATCGGGCATCATGGGAACATTCCAAGTCGCAATACCTTCTTGAGGTGGGTCACATCTTTTTGAGCAATGGGAATAATAATGAAGAAGAAACCACCTGGTCCTGTCGCAACTGGACGAACCCTGGAGAACGTGGAAAGAGTGAGAGAGGCCGTCGTGAGGAGTCCAACCCGTTCTGCTTGGCAACATGCTGTCGAATTGGGAATGACCGAAAGCACGGTAAGGCGAATCTTACACAGAGATTTGGGATTCCATCCTTACAAAATGATGATCGTTCAGACGTTAAACAAAGGGGATTATCAACAACGTTCAGCCTTCGCCGAGCTAATGCTCAAAATTATCAAAGGAAATAAGGACGCGATCATCATCATGAGCGATGAAGCACATTTCCACCTAAATGGTTCAGTAAACAAACAGAACTTCTGATACTGGGCCCCACAAAATCCCCATGAAGTGCATGAAAGACCGGTGCACAGCCCGAAAGTGACGGTTTGGTGTGCTATTGGTAAAGTTGGCGTCATTGGTCTGTACTTTTTTGAGGAAAACTGGATTACCATGACTGTAAACTCAGCTCGGTACATCGATATGATCAACAGTTTCTTGGAACCAGAACTACAGAGCCAAAGGATTAATAACCAAAATGTGTGGTTTCAACAAGATGGGACCACCACTCACACTGCCAGAGCTGCAATGGCTGCTGTTCAAGCCATGTTCCCTGATCGCCTCATTTCACGATGTGGTGATGTTCCCTGGCCTCCTCAGTCACCAGACCTTTCAATATGCGATTTTTTTTCTGTGGGGCTACCTCAAGTCATGTGTATACGAAGGAAAGCCATGAACATTAGAAGAATTGAAGGGTGCCATTCACAAGCAAATAGGGATGGTTAACCAAGAACTGTTGGAGAGAGTAGAAGCAAACTTCCGGGAGCGACTACAAATGTGCATTCTCCAAAATGGTCATCATTTAAGTGACATAATTTTTCGTACATAAACAGCCTAAAATGGCATGTAATAATGTATCATTTCGTGATACTAAATAAATTCTACACTAAAAATTAATGGAGTAATATTTATTGCAAAAACATCCATTTTGCGTGATGCACCCTGTATTTTCAAAAGTGAGCCAGCATCATTTCATCAACAACCTTCAGGGATAAAGAAGTCAACCTGCAATGAAATGACCAACCTTTTATATCACATTTCAGTTCAATGAGGTGACTAACTCAAGATGAATCACTAAAAGGCACACAGCAGGAATTCCTGGAACTTTCTCTGTGTTTTATGTCTTCAATCATATAGTTCTTCAGTTAGTACAAGAAATATGCTATTTATTTTCTATTCTGAGTACACATCGCTCCTTTTTCCTAAAATGTGGTATGTACAGTATCAGCACATTAATACTGCCTAGCTTTTCTCATGTAAAACACATGTAAACATGGCAACGCCTACATTAATCTGTCACACAAGGACTTTTTACACACAAATTTTTGAAAGATGGCTTCTTCCAACAAATAAACATGTGGAAAAAGCACTAACAACTCAGGTTTTTTTAAAAATATTCCTATTTATTTCTGAGCAAAGTAGAAAATTACTGGAATCTGATCACTGAAGCCAACATATAATTTGCCTTCATAGCAAAACCATAATCTACATTGCCGTACAGGGAAATGAAACCAATATTCCAAAGATATAGCTAGATCTGTAATTAGTACAGTTCATACCAACCTTCTCCATCAACAAGCTTGAATAGACCATAGTCTTGAGGGTTTGTAATGCGGACTTTGTGAGCAATGATCTTACACACATCGCGTGTGGTCATGTTTGGTCGTACCGGAAGGGTCTTTGTGATGATGGAGCCATGCATCTCATCTGGCACAACAATCTTCAGAACAGACCGGAACTCTGTCAACGATGCCAATCTCCACTGCACAAGTAAAATTTACAAGCTGCCAGTGATGTAATGAGACAAATACACAGCACAAACATTGTACAATTTTTATCAACTTAACAAATTAAATGTTCTTACAGATAAGTGCCAATGGGTGAAGAATAAGACTGTGATGGCTAATCATGCCTACTGCACATGTAAGGGATGTTGGCATGAATTTGCGTATCAGTGAAATGATAAATGGAAGAATAAAGTACAGAAATGAACAACTCAAGAGCAGTATAAACAGCCTGTGAAGTGGGCAGCAGCCTGAGCCATGGCTAAGCTTCTGTGTTCAAGTGTATAGAGAAACAATAATATAAAATAAGAATGTAAGTTTTCCTTCAAGGCCCTTTCCCAAGAAAGTGCAATGTACACATCCACTCTGTGGTCACAACATGCACACACCTAAATTTTCAACTCAAAACTCACACCATTCCTTCATAATTGGTGATATTTTAAAAATAATGCCTCTCAGCATACAGGAAACATCAGGTGCAATTTGTGTTACTGTCATTGCATGAACCAGAGAATCTTATTGGTAATTCCACTGTGTGTAATTATGATCATTTCTCAAAATCTGACTCAAATACAGAAGGAAAAGCATGATTAAAAACAGTTACTTAACCAATATCTGTAATTTTTTCTAATATTTTCTAAAATATGGAATGGAATAATTCAGGTTGAAATCACTTTGGTGGGAGAAAAAAAAATGCACAATTTTTTGAACCACCAGTAGTAGTAGTAGTAGTAGTAGTAGTAAAATGTATATACAAGCCTGTAACATGTAAGCAACACAACAGTATCATTTAAAATGGTGTATACTAACAGATATTCAAAACTTTTTTTTTGTGTGTGGGAATATAACACAAAAACTTGTCTCTCCCCAAATAAGGGCTAGGTCTTATTACCAGTACCCACCCATCATGGCCCTGACAAGACCCCACATATTTTGTACCCCTCTTCCACATCTCTTAAATGGCAGATATCTTGTGGACCTTCAAAGAGTCAGTTTGTTTCTTTATACACTGCACATTTTGCACACTGGACAGGACTGTGTTCTACCCCCTTCCAACCTATCCTAGGCCTTCCCCACAACCATTATGTATAACCAGCTGCATTCACATCCAACCCACTTTGACCAGCTGGAGTCAACATGTTCATCCATAACTTCCCCATCCCCAGCCCCTACTGAAAAGACCGTACGGCGTCACAATGCAGAGACAATAACCTGCATAAAATGTATTAAAAATGTTCCTCCCACAACAATAAGACTTGTAACATAAATTAACATTTTTGTAACACATTTATAACTGAAAGAAATCACTTTAAACTGCATGGGCCCAGTGCCCCAACCCACGAACCAAACTGCATTTTATTAATGCATCATAAAACATCAACAACACAAGATTTATAGAACCAGAAGTCTGTGCAACAGAAAATCATGCTTTATGAACTCCTCCTATATTTTCATTTGCTTAATTTTATCACAGAAAAAATTTCACTGCAACATTCTTCATATCTGAGCACAAACATATGTTGGGCACTGAGGTACATCTGACATACACAATGTTTCAAAAAGCTGGTTCTTCTTCCATCTTCAGGTGACCAGTTGTCACTGGTTGTGACTGTTGTACTGACAAATTTTGTCTTGTTCATATCCTTGCACTAACATCACTATATCAAATAAATACTGACAATATGTTAGTGGAGTGTCCTTATCTCACAGGACAGGAATCATCTTAAGACTTCTGTATTACTTACTTCTTTTTAACATGTTATATCAGATTCCAATGCTCCCTTTGTTTCTGTTATTACCCTACCACCCTCCCAAGTTTCTTGTTCTGCACATACACATTCCTCTTCTTCTCCTGCCTTATCACCTCCCTTCCTTTCTGCCCTGCGTGCTCTGTGGTTCAGAGCAACAGGTCAGTACCTCATGACCATTCACACCACAGGGGACTTCTATTTTATTGTTTAATAATATGTTTGGCATCAAAATTCTGCCTGGAACCACATCAGCATGGTGACTGCAGGCAAGCTGACACTAGTTTTAGTACTACATAGGGTTCTAAGTCAGGTCCTCCTCATTAAAGCAATGTACCCATGCCATATATAATGCTATGGACTGGTATTTCATTACTAAGCCATTATTCTGGTTCACACCTGGCCATTTAAAATGATGTGCATTATGCATACATTTTGTGCTGGTCAGAGAATCTTTTTCCTAAATCAGCTATGGTTCAGATGGCTTTGCAGTCTGCCAGAAGGCACCATCACATATTTTCTTATGTTTAAGGAGCAGCCAGAGGCTTCCTTTTACATCCTTTTAAGTTGAATGCATTTTGAACTGCTGTTATATATGTCTAATTACTTGTGAGCCTAGTGGGCTGGGATAGCATAGTTGGTATAGTGATTCGCTACAGGTTGGACAGTCCGTGGATTGAATCCCAGTGACAGTGAGATATTCTGTACACATCCAGACTGGCCCGGCAGTCCACCCAAGCTGGTGTACAATGGGTACCAGGTCTCTTTCCCTGGGTTAAGCAGCTTGGCCTTGACCACCCACCCCCTTCTAATGTCAAGGTTAAAGAAAGAGTAGAGCTATACCTCTACTCCCTTCTGAGTCTTCATGGCCTCTTCTAGGCTGAACTTTTACTTGTCAGCCTGTTTTAATCTGTTGGTATTACCCACCTGATCCCACTGACCTCTGTATTCTGGTCCTACCCCATAGTGTGACCATACACACAGGTACCTTCATGTTCCCACTGAACTGTCTATAATTTTATCCACTACATGGGGACACAGCAGGTTCCAATATTAATACTGAAGAAAACAGGAACACTTGGAAATGGAAGGATCGAGTATTCATCACACACTCAATTACAAGATAAGAAGCAACAAAAAGCAAGTACAAATTGTGGTTTCTACAGTAATGATTTTGAGGACTCTGATCTTCTGGGATGTCCTGTTATGCACCAAGTAATTAACACATTCCAGCACTGTCAAGGAACACACCACCTACATCTTCAAGAGTAGATATGTCATAAGGAGACGAGTTACAGTGGTTTATTATTTTTACACTACACTTACGTGATATCCCTTATACTGTGATGCTAATTTTTGCATTGGTTTTTTTGTGTATTTGTTACAATACAAGCATGGTTCACAATTATGAAGCTACCAGTCTTCTTGCATACGTTTGTACTATCCAAATCTACACAGCATCATATTCCAGATAATTAAAATCACTATCAGCAGTCTTGTGAGAACCTTGCCCATGCACAGTTCAGACTGTGAAGGGTTATCTCCCTGTGTTCCAAGATGAACACAGAAAAATGCTTTTGTGAGTCTTCTGTTTTTAATCTTATTGTTTCTTGTCAAGCTTGATTAAATGTACACCACAAAAGTCCATGAGAGTCCATGAAAGTTATCAATTTAAGGGATTCTGCAGGTACAGTCACAATAGGTTCTAGTGAAGCTGCATGGTTAACTGAACTCCTAGCCCTAGTTAATTAGGTATTATCCATGAAGTGGCTAATACCACTTTTCTTTTACTTGACTGTAGTTGAAGCTGCCCTATTTCCAATATTCTCATTTTCACAATTACCACAATATATAATTTACTGCTGAATTTATATGTGTATTTATAATGGCAGATGACACTGTGGTTATCAGAGCAGCACAATGTAACATGTGTTACAGTTAATATTTATTCCCACAGTTCTCATTGCCACAGTACAAATTATCACACCCCTAATGCTTTGGTATTACATTCTGTTTCAGATTAATACAGATAAAATAAATGTTCAGAGAAGGAATTTGAGTTGTGTGGTGAAGGTGAATAACTGGACAAAACAAAACGAACTTGTAACCTGCAGGAATGATGATGAATTGAGAGTGCATTAATTTATATACAGGAATTTAATGAGAAGTTGGGTGTATCAGCAGAGCTGCAACCTGAACTGGTCTGTATTAGGGGGAGGAGAAAGCTGTTCACACACAAGGTAGGCAAGTGAACCAGTTCACAATCCCATGCAAAATTCCAAAGTGAACTTTCATTTTACAGTCTTTGAAGCAGTACTAGAGACACTAGACAAATATTCACACATGTGCATCAAATGAGTTTTCTGTTTCATTTTCTTTAAGGCTACTGCAATATTCAAACAGTAATATCAGAGGAAAATTAGGAAACACTGCCTAAAACTGGGAAAAACTTTACAAACAGAGTGATGCTATAGATTAGTGCAGTTGATTAATATTTATTGTAAGACAGTACAAAAGCATGCACCAAAACAAAACATTCTAACATTTATACATGCAAAGAAGTTGGTACAATATTCAAAACATATTTACTCTATTACTTTGCACATTATTTTGCCACTTCCTACATCTGTAGCCACAGCCAAAGGTGAGCCAATATGTTAGAATTTAAATTGATATCAACATATTCACCATGATGCAAAAAAATACTTGTTGGACTTCTTATTTTGTCAAGAGAACATAAAATTGCTGGGAACCTTAGCACAGAACAACTTGTTTGCAAATATGCCAGATCAAATGCACAAAAAATTAAGTTCTAAGGAAGCTTCATGCATCTATATAAAAAGTAATATTAATATTTGTAATACTCATAATTTTATTTCTCTACACATTTTGAGGCATGACAGAACTGCATTGTCATGCCTCTGTAGCTACATAATGGATACAGAAGGAAATACATTACATCCAGATCTCCAAACATGCTTCTGGTAAGACACAATTGTGTGCAATACACAGCAAGTAACATACATAAAATGTCATACACAGTTACCTAAATTATATACACTAAAATATAACAAAGATATAATAAATATATTATCAAAAGAATTCTGTACAGTGTTCTAAGTTGTTATTTATTGTAAAAAAAAAGGAAATACAATATGTAATTTTGTTAAACATGAAAGGACTGTTAAAAAACCTTTAAGACTGTATAGTTGGGCTGGCCAATGAATGCAATAACAATAAAAATAATGTAGTGATATGTTACAGACACTAGCTAAATGCTTCAAGTAATCTTGTTTTTTATGGATTACCTTAAAAATACTACTCAACAAAAAACTGTGTTCAAGTGACATTTTTTACTGAATTTCTGTAATAATAATGAAATGGTTATTTACATGATTTTTTACTTGCCTTGTTTAAAGACACTTCCATTACCAAGATTACACAGCATCAGAACACTGTATTAAAAGCCAAAGAAAGGAAATTTACATGTTATAAATAATGTTTCTGAAAGTTATAGCAACAAAATGCTACTGGACTTCTTTTGTTAGTTTCTCAAAACCTACTACAAGAAATGCCCCCCAAGTGCTCAGCTAGTGTGCTGAACACCATTGTACTGATCCTTAGTCCACCTACTTCCATCACAATGTGCTTTATGGTTATGATATTTGAAAAGACAGTCACTAACAAAACTATTTCACAGCAATGATAATGCTAAAATTATTATCTCAATGCCAGACAGAAATTTAATTACTCACATCAAGACTTGCTCCTGGGCCAAGTGTCTTGCTCTGCTCTTCAGAACACAATCTGAAGTTCTTGAGGACGTGTACGGCACTGGACAGGGTGGTGAGGTAATAACCTCCCTCACCAGACAGAAGTGACGGGTGCAGCAGCCCCCACATGTAATCAGCCTCTATCTCGGCAGCCAACATGCCACTCTGTACCAGCACCCACACAAACAGAGGCAGGAAGTCATCTGCCCCCAGTGTTACACACCTCTGGTTAGAAGATTTCACCTGTTGGAAGAAACAAACAATGAAACAATGAGGGGCAGAAACAATAACTACCCTTCTTATACTTAATACCATATGTAACAGCCTGTTCTTTTTGTGGCTGTTGTCAGCACAGTATACTTAACGTGGCAGATGTGTGTTAATGTCCATGATGCTGGCAATTTCTCCAACAGATGCCATTCAGGTACTGCTTAACTTTCGAAGATACATTACTGCCTGGTTAATTCACAGCTGTTAACAGCACTGTATGATTCAAATGACATATTTGTGTCAACGTACACAAAACAGTATTAGTAATTAATGCAACAGACATGGCACAGACAGAGCTGAAATTTTAAAGGGAGACAAAGATTCACTAAGTAAAGTCATGCATATACTAGCATGGAGCAGTGTTTAGATATGAAACTTCAAATTATGTTTTGAATATCATATGTTCTATATGCAGTTCTGATTTTAGCACATTACAAGCCAGCAGAGAAACTTCTGAAATTATTCTGCCCATCTGTTTCTCTGCATGCACAAAAAAATTCAAGCAACACAAAATGGATTTTCAGGAAATTTGTTCCTGTGGAGTTGTAACAAAATTCGCCAACAGATTCCCATTTTTGCTTAAATCTAACAGTAACAGTAAACACTTTAAATACAGCCAACAAAAACAGCTGCACGTACCTTAATGCAAAACTACTTCAACATTTACTGGGGTAAAAAATGTTCAAAACAAAAGTTGTTAAGAAAAGCAAAACACACACTTTACGAGGTTTGTTCAAATAGTATCTGGATTGCAATTGTAGTGGTTGTTCACTGGGTGGGATGTGTTTGCAACCAGTCTTGACATGTTCATACATGTCTTAGCAACTCAAGACACAAGTTGCAAGTGGCTGCATTTGCTCAGTTGGCTGTAGTAGGTCACCGAAGTAACACGTGCGTTTATGTCATAGCGATTTTTACTATGCGTGAAAGTACCGAACAACACATTTGCATCAAGTTTTGTTTTAAAATCGGAAAAAGCGCAATGGAAATGCATCAATTATTGCAGCAAGCATACAGTGAAGATCCAATGGGTTTTACACAAGTGTATGACTGGTTCCTTTGATTTAAAGAGGGTAGAACCTCCATTGAGAGCGACCCCCACTCGGGACGACCGTCAACATCGAGAAACGAGGAAATGATTGCTAAAGTTAGAACAATTGTCCACAGTGACAGGAAACTGACAGTATGAGAGATAGCGGATGACTGTGGGATCTCCGTGGGCTCATGCGATGCAATTTTAACCGATGAAATGCACATGAAATGTGCGTGTGTGAAGTTTGTACTGCGTTTGCTAACAGATGACCAACGTCAGCAACGTCAGACAATCACCCGTGATTTGTTTGAGCTTTCATGTGAAGGCGTGCAATTTCTTAAGAACATTGTGACAGGTGACGATTCCTGGGTCTATGGGTACGACCTGGAGACAAAACAGCAATCGTCACAGTGGAAGGGTCCCATGTCTCTGTGACCAAAGAAGGGGCGCCAGGTGGCGTTTTTTGTTTCTGAGGGTATCGTACACCACGAGTACGCTCCCGATGGGAAAACAATTAACAAGGAATTCTACGTGGAGGTCTTGCGACGTTTTCGTGAACCAGTTCGCCAAAAATGACCAGAAAAATGGCGGGATGGCGACTGGATCCTGCACCATGACAATGCGCCCGCACACACTTCGCATCTTGTGCAGCAGTTTTTGGCCAAACACGGCACCGCTAAGTTGCAGCAGCCGCCATACTCACCAGATCTCGCAACGTGTGACTTTTTCCTATTCCCAAGGCTTAAGAAAGCACTGAAAGGACACCGATTTCAGGCAACGGAGGACATCAAACGAAATTCGATGAAGACACTATTAGACATCCCGAAAGAGGAGTTCGCAAAATGTTTCCAACAGTGGCAGAAACGTTGGGCGAATTGTGTAGCTGTGGAAGGGAACTATGTTGAAGAAAATTAGAATTAAAACCCTGTAAGCCTTATCTACTTCATGTACTGTGGTCAGTCTGGATACTTTTTGAACAAACCTTGTATGCCCAACATTCTATTTCTACATGTCTTATAGTTTTCAATAAAATGAAACAAGAACTATGCACTGTGCACATTACCTAACTTGTATATTCAAGAGCAAACAACAGTCTTCCAGACACAACATGATTACTTCAGGCTCTTATTTATTTACAGTTCAATAATACCAACTCTGATGTGTTGTATAAAAATGGGACAAGTTTACGTGCTCACAGTTATCAGTGTTTTGGTTTGAAATCATCAGTTTTATGCTATGCATAACAGACCATCAAAAGTTACAATTAACAAACTGAAAATACAGAAACAATAACAGTGACAATGCCAGGATCATAATGCAATGCATACATTTCCTAAGTTCTTGGTAACTGCTACAACAAGAAGTTTCTATCTCAAGAGAGGTGAATATGTATACAATTTTGCAACCATCTTCAGATGCCTACATGACATTCTGTTAATTAAAGTTAAATTGAGCGTTTATTGCTGTGCAATATAAAGCTTGAGTATAAAGATCAGTAGGCTGATTATGTTGCCCATAAACTGGTTGTTGTGGTTAAGCTCATGTTATTGGATATCAACCTTATTTTGGTATTTTATAACATCTGTCATCATCAGTAAACCTAACAAAAATGATGAACATGCAAACTCAAAACATGTCAGCAACATTAGCCCATGTTTTGTGTTTTAAAAGTATGCACTTTTTTTAGTAATTCAAGAATAAAGAACACAAACCATGGTAACTGCATGAAAGATTTTCCATTTGATGAGTGAAATTTGCATGGTGACATGTTGTAAACATAAGCATCTCTTTTACATTTATTTGAATTACCAACACATGCACATTGTTATTAAAACATTATAAAACCTCACTTGGTTAAAAACATTTTAAAAAGTCATTCATAATTCTCCGACATGTTTCGGTTGTTTCTTCCAACCATCATCAGGGAGCTGCGTA
>Ga0123354_10008455_pt1 | contig 15645 bp, 13 predicted proteins | sample TergutLab28metaG_2_FD_97872 | JGI IMG/M metagenome (GOLD analysis project Ga0123354, IMG submission 97872) | Labiotermes labralis P4 segment gut microbial communities from Petit-Saut dam, French Guiana - Lab288 P4 | ecosystem: Host-associated > Arthropoda: Insects > Digestive system > Gut ...
AAAAAGACAATCTGTTGTGTGTTGGACCCCCCTGGGATTAAATTGTAGGAACAGGTGTCATGTCCATTCCTATCCCCCCAGAGGTCTTCTAAACAAGATCTCACCCCCCCCCCCCCCCACCTCCACCACCACTACATCGATTCAACCACAATCTCTACCTCCAAGATCGTGGGAGTTGTTCCTTTAAGAATATCCCTTCCGGCTGTGTTGTGATTGTGTTTGCAACAGTGGAAAATGGTCCGAGGTTGTATTGTTTGTGAGAACTCCTTGTACTGTTGCGACGTTTTTCACAGTAATGTAAACTGAGCTGGCTATCAGTGTTGTCGGAGAGAAATTTCTATCGATGTTGTTAACAATGTGAAGATGAACGTAAAATTGCCCCCGTGCGTAATTAAGCACAACACCGTGAAGTTTAATGGGGAGGGAGTAGAGGTATAGCTCCACGCATTCCTTGTCTCGACGGGCACTGTGTGAAGGTGAGTGGATTTTTTTCATTTTCCTGCCTCTTTATCCCCCGGGAAAGAGCCCCCAGTAGCCATTGCATTGAAGGCTGGGTGGGCCCCAGAACCGGTCCTGGATGCTTTAGAGAGAAAAGACACTCTTGCCCTAGCCAGGAATCGAACCACACGAGTTCTTGGTCTCCCTGCTTGTAGCCTTCTCACTGTATTGACTGCGTCATCCCGGATTCTTCGAAGTAATGTTCTTTTCTCTTTTATTTCTTAATTCCTAGGTGCAGTGTTCTGTGTTTTCTCAATCTGATCAGCCTGCTACGTGACCAATGTGTATCAGTATAATCGTCTTTATAGTGCAAAAGTGACCCATATCTAATGCTGTTCCGTTGCGTGGCAACCGTAAAATGCATCTCTATTTGCGATGTATGTCCACCTTGTTTAGTTGCTTGGCGACCGCTTCATGCATGAATGAATAGGTCACTAGAACTGTGATGCCACGACAGTGCGTTTTATGACACTGATCACCGAGAACATACACGTCTGTTCATGATGCTTTCGTAAACAAGCAATATCCAGGACTTAAAAAATAATTTTTAGAACTAAGTGTACGCCCAAGCATCAGTTCAGAACCGCAGGGAATGATGAACACGCATTATTTGTGCAGGGAATTACTACAGTGCAACTTCAGGCGAAGATTTATCACTCAGATCTGCGAGCTCATGTGAAAGTATTCCACTGTTAGGTTACTGGGCATAGTAAGACAAAAATAATGGGGCTCTGAGGAAGGTGTTTGGGCTCAAGAGGGGCGAGTTAATAGGAGAGTGGAGAAGATACATAACGAGGAGCTTGATGATGTGTACTCCTCACCAAATCTTGATCAAATCAAGAAGAACGAAACTGGCGGGGCATGAGGCACGTACGCGAGACAGGAAACATGTATACAGGGTTTTGGTGTGGAGACCCGAGGGAAAGATGCCACTTGGAAGACCTAGGCGTAGGTGGGAGGATAATATTGTAATGGGTTTTAAAGAAATGGGATGGGGGCATGAACTGGATTGATCTGGCTCAGAATAGGGACAGGTGGCGGGCGCTTGTGAATGCAGTAATGATCCTTAGGGTTCCGTAGAATGCGGGGAAGTTCTTGACAGGCTGAGGACCTGTTAACTTCTCAGGAAGGACTCTCCTCCGTGGATTTAGTTAGTAAGACAAAATAAGCACTGCTGGTTTCAGCGTCGATATACGTGCATTCGGAATTACAACTTTCTGTTTCTCGCATTAAGTGCGCACATACTTCGTACGTATTTATGTGCAGCGTTCTGTAAACAAAAACTGGGAGTGTTACCACGGAGATTTGTAAAAGATGTCCCGCAGTGTATTGCAGTCAGCACTTCCGCTCTCTCCTTCATCTGCCACGCGGCCTCTTTAGCACAGCACACTTGCTGCCGCTCAAAAGCTACGTCTGCACTTTCTCATCACGGTTAAATTTTAAAAGAGGAGGCCGTAATAATCTGGCTAACAGGGAAGTTGACACATGATCGTTTTGAAGTGCAGCATGTTGAGGTGACGTGCGTAAATTCATTCCACTGAAGCTTCGTTCGTATTCCGCTATTGACACTGAAATCGTCTTCTAGAATGTTTGTAGTCGGTATAGCGACTCGCTGCGGTGCAGACGGTTTGGGGTTCGAACGCCGGTGGGGGCAAGGTATTTTATCTTCTCTTCACCCGCCCAGAGCAGCACCAAGGCCCAGCCAACCTTCTGTACAATGGGCACCGGGGCTCTTTCCCGGGTAAATCGGTCGACACGTACCGTTGACCACCCACCCCCATCTACCCCCGAAGTTAATAATGGGTGGAGCTGTACATCTTCCCCTCTGTGTGCGCATTCGCACGTTACGGGAAAGCTGGCTTTCATTTAGCGTCGTATTGAGCAAGAAGTAAAAGGTTATCTTGTATTAATGGGCGGTGAATTGCAGTACCAACAAACGGCGAATCTCTTGACGACGCCAATGAGTAACAAGTCTGTGGATTTATACGTAGCAGTAGCAGTAGTAGTAGTAGTAGTAGTAGCAGTGGTGGTGGTGGTAGTAGTAGTAGCAGCTGCAGCAGTGGTGGTGGTGGTGGTGGTGGTGGTGGTAGTAGTAGTAGTAGTAGTAGAAGACATGGATGCCCATCTATGTAGTCCGTAAGTCGGGTTTCGCTGCTAAATACTACCGTTTCGGTTTCACGTTCGAATGGTAGGTCCATCAGTAGTAAAAGCTGGTCCAGTGAAGCAAGTTGATATGAACAGAAAGGCATGATTTTGTCGCTCCCATCCAAAGGAAAGAGTCTTTGAGGTTGTGTTGCAATTCGTTAATTAGGGTTGTATATGCAGCGTGTAGCAGTTCGTTTAATTAGGGCTGTATATGCAGCGCGGTTTACTGCGGCATCTTTCCAAGAGGCTTTGTCGTGCAGAAATAATTTTACTTAAAGAACGTTTATTTTAAGAGTGAAACAGATCTGTTCCATTTTTACTGTGTGTTATTTTTAGGCTTTTTAAGTCCACTGACTGAACATACACAAACACACACCACCACGACGTCCACAAACTGTGACAGCAAGTTTTACGTACAAGGACCTGATGCTGTATACCGAATAATCCTTGAAAATCTGAGAACTGTGGACACGTGGTCTCGCTCAAATAAAGTAAAAGCGTATGAATTAGTGATAAGATCCAATAAAAAGTAGACTACAGTGGGTCTGTAGCGGTACTCTGGGTTAAAATCAGAGACCACTCAGGTCGCGACTGGTGTATTAGCGTGCTCACGAATGCGACGAGGTAAGTAAAATTGAATTTAACACACGTATTGTGTTTATGATAACTTCTGCGTTCATGTCCACACAATAAAATTTAAGCGTTTATTATTATTATATAGCAACGCTGGCATTATCGTAGGCTGAATAGCATCGATAATATATTAATCATTGTGAATATGAAGCATCGGTAGTTAATTATGAACCATCGAAGACCAAAATGAAGTTGACACGTTTAAAGACGATGTTCCTACCACGCAACAAGCATACGGTTTCCGTTATGAAAACCAACCAGTTAAAGCTGTGTAAAGAAATAGTCGTTGTTTGTTTTGAATGTTAAGACTAGTGGACTTTAATAAATGGTTAATTGGCAGGGGAAACCCGAGGTATTCGGAGAAATACCTGTCCCAGTGCGTATCTCTCCACCACAAATCCTACATGCGCTGTTGCTATTATTTAGTTACTACTATACGTTATAGCATTTTTTTTATATTTTACTGTTGGTATTGTAGATACATACTTCACAATAGTTTTAAAAATTCCCAGTTTTCCTATAGTTGTTGGACAGAACATTTTATATTTCTCCATCACCATGTCTGTAGTTTTTGTGATACAGAAAATTTTTTCGTATGCAATTTGTAAAGCCGTTCATGATTCATCTCCTTACCAAATGGCGCCCTCATTATTGTTGCCAGCAAATTTAAAACCAAAATTTGATTGATCGCCCTTTTCACGTTCTTGTGTTAAATTCATAAACGAGTGACTTAAAGAAATACCTTGTTTAGGATTCATCACCCACAAAGTTGTAGGGTCGTAGACTAAGTGGTATTAGTGACCCTTCAACCTTGGGAGTTCATAGAAGTTGTGTCCAGTGGTGTTGAGTGTAAAATACGAATGCTCTGTATTTTAGGATATTCATACCATGTTTCATGAAAATCCATTCGTAAAGGTAAAGTTCTCCCCAGAACAGGCTACGAAGGCCCAGGAGAGGAGTAAAAGTATCTCTACTCTTTCTTTAACCTCGGGTGGGGGTGGGTGGTCAACGCCACCCGCCGACCGCTTTATCCCCTGGAAAGACCCGCTACCCACTGTATAGGAGGCTGGGTGGGCCCCGGGGCCGGTATGGACGGGTGCGGAAAATCTCGCCCATAACCGGGATTCGATCCCGGGACCGTCCAGCCCGTAGCGAATCGCTATACCGGCTGCGCTCTCCTTGCCCTTCATGCAAATCCATTGATTGATGAATATCTGGCATAGTTGTGGCGATGCACTGAGTGACAGCAAATGTTTCACCACTCGATGGAGACAGTATCGTCCACTTTCCACGACCAGCAAGCAAAACGCTCTCACCGGATGGGAAAACTTTGTGTTACAGCTTTAAGAGCCCGCGTTCTAGTGAGATTTATCGTTACATTTTTTGTCCATTCTACTTAGCACGTTCTTCTTTTTTGAGTTGTCTTTTGTAACATCGAGATTAAGTCAGATTAAAGTGCTTCTACAGGTTGAAGCAGATATTCCTCACAAACGGTTTGGTTCTGGTAGTTTCAAGTGCAAGCAATTGATAGGTGTATGTTCAGTTTCGGCTGTCAGTTGACGGGTGCCCTGCCGGTACTGTTAATTCCTCTTACCAGAAGAGATACTAACTTATCGCAACATTGTTCCAGTATTTTGAAGTTGACCCTTTCGAAAATACAAGTAGAGGAACTAGGCCGGCTTTTAGTATCTGTGTAGAAGCGATTGTTCAAACTGAGGAAATGCCGGAAGGTAAGTGACGTACTTTACGGAATGTATGATCTCACACTGTTCGCTAAGCAACTTGAAGAACTTCGCTTTGCCGTCGATGACGTAACAACAGTAAAGTGTCCTGCCATCTTGATCATCACCTAGCCAATGAGAGAAGGGGGGCCGCGGTTGTATTGTCACCCACTTCTTACGAGACCTGTCGTTACGTAGCTTATCACTGACAGCCTGTGCTCATAACTTCTCAATAGCTATGCTTAACCTTTTGGCGCCGGAATTATTTTTTAATTTTAGCACACACTGTATATAAAATGTGAATAATACAGGAAGCAAATACGTTAGAATTATGAAACAAACTGCATTTTGAAGAGAAAAAAAAAACGGAGAGTATAGACCATGTTTAAAATATTCAGTACCGATATTTGTTGAATAAATACACAAAATGCAACGTCAGAGGTTAGCGGTGCGGTACGACCACTATAGTTGACATTAGGCTTCAAAAGGTTAATTAACAATTTCGCCACATTTTATACTTTCTGTGAGGCGTAAGTTGAAAACTCAACTTAAGCATAAACATTGTAAAACAGATCAGGTATTTTGCTGAGCAACCTTGTTTTTAGTAATGTTTGCCTGATGATGACTTTGTACTTTAGCCGAAGCATGTAGCACAGTAAAGATAATGTAAGGAAACTGTGATTGGCCGGTGTTTTTCCTACACGTGTGTCTCTCTGTACCTTCCTTTTTAGGTGTTTCGCTGTTAGAACGTATATAGGACTCTGGTAAGGCCTCTCACATTCTCCGTCTTGGATTTGCAGTTGTAAAAGAAAAGCATGACGGAACGTGCTGACGACCACAGACCCTCCTCCTTATTGTCTGTCTTTCAGTTGTCTGGTAGACCGTGCCTGAACGTGTTGTCTGAATTGCCTCTAATTTTTGCTGCAGAAACCTCGGTTTTAAAGCTAAAACTTTAAAAAAGCAGAGAGAGAAAAAGGAAAACAAAGATAGAAAGGACGACATGGACGAAAGGTATGTCATACCAAACGAAATTATCTCTCGCACATAATTTGCTGAAGGAACTGGTGTTAGAACATGGTGATTAGTACAGATATTTATGAATGGGTTCGGCAGCTTACTGAGAACTTCGTTTTTAAAAAAAGCAAGTCCGACCATAAAAAATGTGGCGGTGTTATTAGACGTGGGATCACGTCACGTGAACGCCGGCCGAAGAAGCTACGAGGATTTGAAATTTTCTGTTGCGATTTGACGTCAGGTTTTTGGAGTGATTATTAGTAACCTGTTCAGCAGTTTATGAAGTGCTGCAGGAAAAAATGTCTTAAAGGAAGTTAGATTAATAAAAAGTTGTTCGTACAGTACATATGGTATTTAAAATGGTGGAAAGGTATGAAAATTAATCCTAGTAATTAATCAACTTGATGCAAAAATCTTGTTTTGTAATAATAAGTTTATTAAACGCCTCTACATGTTTCGATCACTATGTGCTCATCATCAGGAGGTCAAAATTGTATATAAAGCGTCTGGTATCATCACACCTGTAGGTGGCACGGGACGGCCACCTACAGGTGTGATGGTACCACATGCTGTGTATACAATTTGACCTCCTGACGATGAGCACACAGTGCTCGAAACATGTAGAGGCGTTTAATAAACTTATTACAAAACAAGATTTTGTGTATCAAGTTGGTTAATTACTAGGATTATACTGAGATGCACGGTCGGCAAAACATCAAAAAACGTATGAAAATTACTCACTAGAATGACGTGGACCATTCTACTGGAACTGTTAGGTTTCAGCAGCGCAGTGTTGTGTGTTACAAATGCATATTACTGATTAATGTACTGTGATATTGGACCCAATGGTCGCTTTTCGGATGAAAGAGTTACTGAGTGTACTAAATTGTACGAAAAACTAGTGCGTGAAAAAAAAAACTGAATCCGCCCTTACCCAGAAAACCTGACATTATTTTTGTAAATGCTATACCATAGTGTTTGTATGGGATGAGTCCTTTGCGTTACCTGAAGATTTACTGAAAACTGTAATTCTAAAAGAGCTTACAAATGTATGCATAATTATTAATTGCCATTTGTCTCAAACATGGAGGTTCATGGAAAATGTATTTGGGATAACGGCGTCAATAATCAAGCCTTTCGTTTCGAAATGAAGATTGAAACGAATATAAAGAGTTGTATTGTCCTGGTGAATTCCACACAAGTTTTACGATGTTCATGCAGTTCGTACGTTGCCGGACTTAACAGGATAAAGTTAAAGCCAGAGTGATTTTTGGACGTCTTTAGAACTTGGTCACAACAGGCTAACGGTGAAGAAGTCAAAGTTGATCGAAACATGCTTGTACGCTACTTTAATGACGAAGGAGAAATGCTGTGGCAAAATGGTTTGATAAGTGATGAACTGCTGTATTCAGCATCTAATTTGCTAATCATTTGTTATTTTCCAATGAACATATAATTTTTAAATAGCGTAGTTTTAATTTGCCTTGACTGTTGAAAGTAATCTCACAGAACTGGCATGGTATTTCTGAAAATGTATAAAATAAGCTGTCCAACAAAGGAATCCAGAGTAGAGACAAGAGATGGTGGTGGACCATATACCGGATGTTGTGGTGAAATATTTGGAAAAAGAGGTTCTGTTACTACACATGACACATGACGATCTGTGTAAAGTACCATCTGCGCTTCAGAAATGGCTTCATTAATTCTTCGGCAATACACTGCCTTTGCCTTTGGGAGATATTCTGCTTCTTGAGCAATACACATATGTGCATATGCAAAAAATTTCCCTTCTCTCTTATACTGCAATACGTAGCAAAGAGAAGTAATACTTCGACACAACCACCATTGTTCGTTTCTTTTATTTTCTTAATGACTGCCATGAGGAGCTGTCTCCTGACAGCGAAACCTCGGAAGCACTTGCAAGATCGCTTACATTCCCGTCCATATTTTCATCTTCAGTGTGGAAAAACCAACATATTCAGGGTTGCGACGTTTATGCCTTTGTAAACGTATTTGAATTTTGCTTTTAATCCAAATGTAATTACAAAATGAGTACTTATATTTCAATTAAATAATACTTGTGGTAGACTGTAACGATTTTTGTTTACCTCTCCATGATTTACAACTTCAACTGAATCCACATTACTGACACCCTTTCTTGGAAATTCCTGTTCTTCCAGATCGTCATAGTTCCAACAAACGTGGTATGTATGTATGTATGTATCGCCAGCCTTTTGTCAGAAGTCTTTGATTAGTTTACTTGTTTAATTCTCTTCGAAGCAACTTCGTAAATAGCTTGTTTGCTTAACAACTTTGTCCTTACGTTCATCTCGATCAGTTATTTGTAACTTCTTTGTCAAACGTTCGTAGTCTATTTTTGGTAACCTTATTACAATATTTCTTAATCTTCTCTTTCTACATCACGGTTTTTCGCGCTGCATTTCAATTAATTCACCAAACCACGAGACACTGTCCTTCAGTCCGCTATAATTCCTTCACTAAGCAAAATGCCCTGTATACACAGCTAGCTGAAATGGAAACTCAAACCTGGAGCCCCACACACTTTCCATTTTGCTTGCCGACTTGCCTGTACATTCAGAAAAAAATTCACTTCGAGCCAGCGGGACACGCAGTATGTCGTGTTTGTGATACACACGCTCCGTCTCAACCAGCAGTTAAGTTCCACAGGCAAGACGAAGATCAAGATGGAGTGTGTGTGGCAGCCCTGAGTGTGAATCCGTGTCTGTTGAAGGTGAGGAATGGAGAGGATGTAATCTGCATCTGCAGCCCTTAAATACTAACATTGTGCTTCATAGTTTTTACCGAATGGACACCTTTCTGTCCATCCATTTAAACAGACTTTTTGATCCAACAGTTCACATCCTGGCGCTGCATTAACAGAATCTGTTAGTAGCTTTCGAACCGGCTGCTTTTATATCACTGCTTCTGCTCGCAAGATGATGTATGATGGTTTGTTATTTAATGCACATAAAAATTTCTATTCTGGGGAGTAATGTGATGTAAGAACTGCGTTCTTCTGGGGCCCTTGAAGATAGGGACCGATAGGTTACCCCGAAACATCAGTCTGCTTCGCGGCGGAAGCCTGAAATCGCGTGTGTGATGTGGTTTGTGCTTTTTTTTTAATAAAACGACACGAACGTGAGCCTGATTCGTGCACGATCAAGGCTGAATCATTGCATGTGACCTGCTCGTCTGTGACGATTTAATACCCAAGGCTGGACTGTGGAAACATGTAACATGATGTAGTCTGTACATAGTGTTTCTCTTAATAATTTGTTGCTGCCTATTTTAAGTTAAAATTTCCTGGTCATATCAGTGACTGAACACAAATAAAATACCCGTTAAATATTTGCTTCAAGATGGGAATGTAATGTCGCCACAGTAGAAGAGTCAGTCGTCTTCTGTGTCCTGAAGATGAAGGCAGCACGTTCTTCCGAAACGTTGATACGTGCCTACCAAGCAACACGTAGACACATCCCAGAAGAAAGCAGTCTCTATAGTTACCGTTTAGAAAACCTCAAATGTAACAAATATTTTTCTTGCTTTCTACCTTCCTCCCCTGCTGTTTTTCTTGTTTACCTTTCTTTATGTCTCATTTCTTTGTTTATTTCTTCCTTTGGTCAGTAAATGAAGCGATGTCGGCGTTTGGGTATTGTTTTTCTTCATATAAGTTGTGCGAAGACTGGTATTGTTTCGAGCAAGTAGCATGGTGGCATCCTTACTTATATGTTTTTTTCGGAAGTACCTCATTCAACTGTCGGTCCAGACGCGATCATTAGTAAATTTCATATTGTTGTTTCCACCATGCAAATTTATCAAGTTGTTTTTGTAAAAATTGTCCCAACAATACGCACTGCATAATGATTTTAAAAAGTTTTTATAAAATCTTGTTGGGATATATTTGATCTTATAAAAACGTTTTCAAAATCTTTGTGTAGTGTGTTCTGTCGGAACAGTTTTTAGATAAACCACTTGAGGTCCTTCGTGTTTTTCACCTCCAGACAAGTGCCATGTTCCAGCCCGAAACACCCACGTTTAACTCCAAATCTCTACCGACTCCTTATCCATCTCATTTCATAAGCCACACTTCCTGCTAGAGAATACAGCGCCATTGTCTCGCCTAACGGTCAGTAATTTAATTCAGTTATTGCAAGGCAACTCAGTTACACACTGCCTTTCTTTTATATCTTGTAACACCTTCGCCTGTTGGTGACCTTCTAGGTCAAAACATGTAGCGAGCTGTTGTAAATGCCGACATTGTTTTTATAACAAAAATAATTGTGTCTGGGTTGTCTTGTAATAAATGAGTTCCGGAAACAGATCGATGTCGTCTCTGGGAATTCAGTAATTTAAGTCCGCTTCAGGTGCTGTGGATTAGCCTGCCTCGTAGATTTTTTTTTGTGTGGCGCTACGGCCCTACGCGGGCCACGGCCTCCTCATTCTTGAGGTTTCTAGATCACACACAGCGACACATCACAGTCGGTAGGACTCCTCTGGACGAGTGATCAGCTCGTAGCATAGACCTCTACCTGACAACACACAACACTTACAACAGACAGACATCCATTCCCCCGGTAGGATTCGAACCCACAATCTCAGCAGGCGAGCGGCCGTAAACCAACGCCTTAGACCGCGCGGCCACTGGGACTGGCCTCGTATATTATACAGCTATTAATTTATAATTCTTAAGCGTGTCGAAGGAAGCATTTGAGGGCAATTGTAGCGGCTTCTTCCTTTGATTTAATGTTTCATAGGCTCAAATATTAGTAGCCAGTTTTCAAAGAAATCCTTTTCGTTACGAATTGCCTTTTGATTCCGCAATAACATTCCGAAATAACTGAATTTTATCTTTCGTCCAGTTGAGATGACGTACCTTTTTTTCACGATTTTACGCTTCCGCCGCGGTTTAAATGAGGTCTTCGATCTTCTGGGATGTTACGCAACCTTGATTGCTACGTAGTTAGCTACCGACGCTTCGGTACGGTCTGTCGGTCTCATCTTCAATCAGACTGCCCGACGCTTGAAGATGGGGCCGATAGGCCCCACTGAAACGTCGCTAAGTGCATTGAACACTGCGTAACATCCAGAAGAACGAAGACCTCAACGAGTATTTAGTTTTATTCTTCAACAACCTCCTAACAATTTTCCGCCAAGTTTAAGTGGATTTTTGGTGAGTATTGCAGACCTCCACTTCTGGTTCCTGCTGATTCATGAGGTGTGTGTTCAGTGAATGCTAGTTGCACAAGTTCCTCAAGTTTTCTCCCAATTCCCTTACCATTCATCCGGCCGATATTTCCTTCCTCGCCGATAACATTTCATTTGACATAATAAAACGTGACGAAGCAGCATTTAGCAGTTTGATTTTCAACACTGTTAATTGCCAGCAGCTTTTTCTTTTATTTTACTACACTGTATCAGCTGCACAGGTTATATAGGATCGGTTGACTGACTGTACTGTAGTCTGTTTCTGGCGTCTGGAAAAATTCGCCATTTCTCTTCGTCCGTTTAGACCTATAGCCCTAGTGGGCCTATTCATGTGAAGAAGACGAGGAATGCTACGAGAACCAGGCCGACTGGGTCGTGCTGTAACTCAGCAGGTTAGTCGCGCGTCTCTAACCGCGGATACTCGTGTTCGATCCCAGGTTATTTTCATTAGAATTTGTGGTTTACAGAGTGGCAATGGGAGAGGTTTCTCTGCGATTAATTCGGGTTTCCCTTAGGACTGCTAGGTTCGCTAAATAAAAGACTTGTCTGGGGTCAGCTGATCCCCGCCCGAAATTCGAAGTGGGATAACTCTTAAATTATTGTCACGTTCATTGACGCTGAGCTAAAAAACGTGCCGAGAAGTTTGAAGTTATCTGAAGCAGAGGGATTGCATAGGAAGAAACCATTATTGGGACTTGAGATTGATAGATTGCTGAGGAAGGATATGCTACTGTTGAGAATGCTTGAAGTGGAAATGTTAAGTGTAAAGGAGGCCTTATTGTTAATGTTTGAACAGAACAGATTGCATAGGAAGAAGACTTTTTTTTGAGGGGGGGGGGGGTTTGGACCGTAGAAATGACACAGAAAGGAGACGTTTTAGTTAGATAAGTTGAGCCGCAGAAACTGCATAGAAACGAGGCCTTAGTCTTCAGGCTGCTTAAGCCTGAATGACTGTGTAGGAAGCATGTATTGTTATTGAAGCTGCCGGAATATTTACGCGGAAAACACCGTGTTGCGTAACGCGGATGTTATTAACAGCAATCTCTCACGCTTCGTACTAAACAATGAATGTACCGCACCATGCAGTGAAACAATGCGTTTATTGTGTTTTGCTCCACGTATTACCCAATTCCCATTACCTTCGCTTAGGTCTGAGAAAATGTGTTTGTGTGTGTGTGCGTGCGTGTGCGCTTCCTGTGCCGGACTATCGGAGAAGCAACAAGGAATCAATTTGGTTTCGACTCCTTGTTTAAGAATTCTCATTCCTTTAGTTGTTTTCTTCCCAGTGCGAAAAAGAATAGCTTACAGCGCGTTGTGCCTGTCCGTCCATCCCGTACTAGTGCTTTTGCTGTTTGCGGTAATGAATTTTAATGGAATGTAATGAGAATTTTAAATAAATGTAAGCAGGGCTTAACACTTCTGTCGCGTTCACTCTGTTATTGCCCTATTCATTTTCTTCGCATATTAGCAACAGTGTGCTGTGTTCTGCGCTGCTTTGCTGTGAAATGCTATACTATGCCACGCTCTGCCATGCTGTGTTGTGCTGGAGAGATTTATTCTTGATCATGCACGATTGTTACTTGTCGATCGTCAACCGTTTCCTCGGACTCAACCCATATGTAACGCACATAAAACACTGTCTCCGTTGTAAAGACCAGTTACATAAGTGCACATAGGTTTTCCTGTGAAGTTCCTGTTATTTTTTTTTTTTCCGATTTTAGCTAGACTTTAATTTGATCGACATATTTTAGTAAAAAAATCTCCAGTACAAATTGTGACGAATATAAAATCAGTGGGAGACGAGTTGTTAGATGGACGAACATTTGGAAAGACAGACCGACTTTACGTAACTATTAGTCACTTTTCGCAATTGTTTTGGCAATGCGCCTGAAAATGGAAAGCTCAGTCAGGACTGCCACTTCATTTAAAAGCCTGTCTATAGCTAGTTTTGTTGAGACCACCATGTACGGCCTACTGACTACGCTGAATAGAGTTACAGAATTTGAGATGAATGGTGTTATGTCATACAGCCTACATTTTTCACTCATAGCCATAGAGTTTTTGTGCGTTTTTTTTTATTACTTCAGAAGTTTTAAAAAAATGTTCCATTGTGCAAGTCAGTGAAAGTAACAGAACAACATATCGCTGAAACACGACAACAAAATTAACAGCAAAAAATGGGTGGGTGGGGTTGCTGTTCACGTAAATACTTTGAATAGTTGTGTTTGTTTGTACAGAATTACTCGTTTGTCTGCTTAGAAAGTTACTTGACTGTTTGGCTGCTAAGGAAGGAAATGTAACCTGCAAGTTGAATGTGTTATTCATTTGAGACTTAAGTTTAGAAGGGCGATAATTTTTCCTGAATTTGGGAATGCTAGAAGATAGCCCCAACGAATTCAACATGGCACACTTCTTCATCGTGTTGTTATTTATTTATTTTTTGACAAACTGTAGTTGTAAGGAAGAAAGTAGACCCCCGCCTCCTCCCGTGACTAACAATGGGCAATTTTTACGTGCGGTTGCAGAGATGTGGCGGAAAGCTACATTTAGCTTCGTGATATCTGTCCGTCTGTCTGCATGGAACAACTTCGCTCCCGCTGGACGTATTGCGTGAAATTTTATATCGGGGATCTCTGCTAAAATATGTCGACCAAATTCAGATTTTTTGTACAAAATCGAACGAAAACAACAGACTCGTTACAGAAAAGTTACTTACAGTTGTGATATCTCGACACTTATGGCATAAATGCACGAAATACTGTAAACAGTATGCACATAATATGGCACCTTATAGGTGCAATTTCTGTGCCACGTAATTAGGGCATAAATAGAGACACAATCGTAATATTTAGCGTTCATTGCTTTGTGCTTGATTATAATTCTGCGATACGGCTTCACATACTAGACTATGATACTATGGAGTGATGTGACGTAGTAATCTGATTACGGACTCTTCTTCGTGTCGTTTAAATGGCGCATAATCAAGGATAATAAAAACATGTAATAATAATATTTATTATTTATTGATTATATCTTGGAATAGGAATTTTGGTACGTAGATACATTATGAATATATATAAAGGTGTACGATGTGCTGTTTTAAGTCACAAAATACTAAATATTTCGACCGGATTATTTGAGGTTATGTGTGACTGACAAATTTAACGTAAGAAATCGGCGTAGACGTATAAATAATAGGTTTGTTCGAGAAATACAGATGCAGGCCCTGATAATACTTTGATTGTCTGTAACACATCTACAGTTGTGAGCAGTAACATGACAGTGTGACCTCCGTGAATGAAATGGCATGACTGACAGAGCAGAGACCAGGATGCAAAGATCCGAACGCTCCTCAGTAGAAGGCGCTGGTAGATAATTGTAAAGGCTTGGAATGGGATGGACAGCTGCTATCCTTATGTAGGTTTCATTTGCCACACTTGGCTGTTTGTTGTATCCATTCTGTTTTCGTTTTAAAATTTCGTAGGTGTAGTTTCTGGGATGACCAAATGCACATTTATCGAAATCCCCACCGTTCAGAAATTTGGACCTCCCAGCAAGAGAAACGAGTTACGTAATGTGTACATTCATAATTTATACCTCTCGCCAAGCGTTGCTAATGAGACTAAATGAATGAAGGTGAGAACTGTCAACATGCAGCGCATCTGGCTGTGAGCAGATATCAGTTGCGAACCGTGAAAGCGACAAGGAAACGTCGGGTTCCAAGAAAGACTGGAAATCTCTTGGCCAATTGTGCAACGCAAATTCGAGCTTCTCTTGAAGGACTGTGCTGGGTGGGTTTAGTGACGGTTTGCTTTTACAGAGATAATGAACTTTGCTATTGTGTTGATGGTGCCGTGTTACTCTATGTGTAGAAAGTATGCAATATAGATATGCGTAGCTCAACGGCGGGGATATGTTCTGAGAAATACGTCGTTAGACGATTTCGTCGTTATGCTAAAGTCATGGAGTGTATTTACACAAACCTAGATAGTATAGCGAACTACACACCCAATCTATACAGGGTGTCCCAGGAGGAATGTGCCAGACTTCGGGAGAGTGTTCCTTATGTTAAAGTATACCGATATAATCCAAAAAACCTATATCCAAAGTTGAACGGTTACGGAGATAATGGCCAGAGAAAAGTGGGGGCTTCTTGCGGTTCCAAATACTGCAACCTTCACAGCTGATACGTCACGTGACAATGCGAACGTCCTTGACAGTGGAATGCAGTGTTCACTGTGCCTGCGTGACGCTTTGCGCAGTCAGCCATGTTACGTCACCACTGGGCTTTCTCATGTGTAGTGCTTGTAACCCTAAGGACAACTATGACATGAGTGCGAGTGTTTTTGTAGTTCAATTTAATGGCTTTATGTCACTCACAAGTTAGTTTGATGTTAGGTACAGATAT
>Ga0123354_10008456_pt1 | contig 15644 bp, 3 predicted proteins | sample TergutLab28metaG_2_FD_97872 | JGI IMG/M metagenome (GOLD analysis project Ga0123354, IMG submission 97872) | Labiotermes labralis P4 segment gut microbial communities from Petit-Saut dam, French Guiana - Lab288 P4 | ecosystem: Host-associated > Arthropoda: Insects > Digestive system > Gut ...
TTGAGTATGCCACAACTGTATGGAACTCTACGTATAACGTCTATTGACTCCCACAAGCTATAACGCATTCAGCGGAAGTTCGTCGCCCTGTCAAAACCCTTTCCTTACACATGATCATGTTACATGCGAGGATTTTCTTAAATTTCTAAAGCTTCATACTCTGCACCATAGAAGATTTCATTTTGATTATTTTTTTATTTCTGTTTATTCAGTTTTAAAATATAGCCCGTCTCTTTTGGCTGTCGCTGGTATTCGAGTTCTTCCTAGTAATTTAAAAAACTCCTCCCTCTTTACTGCTTACTCACTTACTTACTTACTTACTACATGGCGCAGAGTCCTTCTTGAGAAGCTAACTGGTTTGCAGCTAGTCTAGAAATTCCCCGCATTTCACGGAACCCGAAGGTTCATTACCGCACCCACAAGCGTCCGCCACCTGTCTCTGTCCTGGGCCAGCCCAATCCAGTCCATATACCCACATCCCACCTCCTGGAGATCCATCCTAATATTATCAACCCATCTACACCTAGGTCTCCCCAGTGGTCTCCTTCCCTCCGGTTTCCCCACCAAGACCCTATACACCCCCTCTCCTCACCCATACTCGCCACATGCCCTGCCCATCTCATTCTTCTCGATTTTATTACCCGCACAATATTGGGTGAGGAGTACAAATCATTTAGCTCCTCGTTATGCAGTCTCCTCCATTCCTTCGTTACCTCGTCCCTCCTAGGTCCAAATATTCTCCTCAACACCATGTTCTGTTTACTGCTACTTGCAAAAACTCTCCGTCTGCTGAATGTGTTTCGGCTGCTAACCGTGTGTGCCAAGACAGCGATATCTTTAGGAGACATTTTACTTATTAAAAAATCTGCGCTAATCTGTGACATTTTTATATAAACTAATCTTATGTTTTTCAAAGCACAGTGTTTTAACCCCAGTACTGTTGTATTGGTTTTTTTTCTGCTACATAATTTTGTTTTGTTTTTATGTATTTTTACTGTTTTGGGGTTTTACTTGTGTCTTTTTGCTGGCTTTGTAATGCGCACTTGTGCTGGTAAGCCTGCAAGTTTAGAAATACTCATTGAATTGAATTGAATTGAACTTCCAAGTTAGCAACATTGGGTTTTAGAATCTTATACAATACTCAAAAATTAGTTCAAACTCTATGGTAGATTGTGAAAGGTGCACGAAGGAGGAATTCTGTTTATTTTAGATTATTTCCATAGAAATGTCTCACAGAGACAGTGGACAGCCACAGAATAGATGAGCTTGGGACTGCCAGCCGGGGGGTGACTTTCACATTAGAGTACCTTACAGTTAATTAGCCACTTCACTAACTACTATATGGTCCACGTTATTTTGACGCACTAAGAGTGTCCTGTATAAGACAAGGTAATAAACTCAACCCTGGGTTTTTCCTCCTCAGTAAGCGAAATTCCACGAATAATTTGCCGCCACCCCCGCCCCAAATAACGTCTTTGTGTTTTCGTAGTGTTTTTGTGATCTTTGCAGAAACAATAAAATCCGCGTTGCTTCTTTTTTTTCCTGCAGCTCCCTCAACATCAGATTTTGTGTCTCGAAGACCTACTGGAGTTGTCGAACAGTTTTAATGTTCGCATTCTTTTAATAGTCCGAGTGACATAAATTTTATTTTCTGGGGGCGAATTTTCGAAATCACCATGCAGGAACCTGCGAAAAATGACGGATGTGTGTAGCTAATCTGCTCACTCTATCTTGCAAGGCGGCAGCTCGCTCTGCTTGGTTTAGTCCCTACGGAAACCCTAGGCCGAAATACTCTTACATACAAGTGAACCAAACGATCACCTTGTCACACACAAATTTATTATCAACTAAATGCATATTGTTTTATTTTTATTTTACAAATCTCCTGCATGTAGGAAGGTGGTCAGGCTATTTGGCCGAAACATATAAGCGCTTTGTTTACTAAATGAAAAGCTTTGTGCAAATATTTGGTAGTAAATTTGTGTGTATTAGACTGTTGCACGTAAGGTGTTCAGTGTCAGATTACTTTGCTGGTTTTTAGGCTTTCACATCTGTGCACTTGAGATCTCAATTCTTCTATGTTGTGGCACCGCGTCGCTGGGTGTCTGGCGTCCGACTTTGCGAGACATTATTTTATTATTATTATTATTTTGTACTATGACCAACAAATGCACAATTAGTCCACAAATTATAACACTCCTAGATATTTCGACACTATCGTGTCATCCTCAGAGAGCTTGTAATCAATATCTTGCCAAGTTACACAAATATTTCAAGTACAGCTGTTGGTAATACACTTTACAATTAAGATGTTTTAAAATGCTTCCAAATTAAAAAAAATATTTTCATTAACTTATAGGGAAATATTAAGCTACGATAATAAAAATTGTATAAGAAATTTTGGTAGATATTTAGACGAAATCATATACAAATAGTTCAACAGAGCAAACGTGGTGTAAATATAGTATAATAAGTATCCAATAGTCTGTATTTATCTATCTTGTCTAGTATGCCTCTAATCCGTAGTTCGTGGCGTATGTATTCATTTGTTTTGTGGTCATAAATGGTGTAGCCTGCCAGAGGTCTCAGTAACTTCATTTCTTCCGCTTCAATTCTTCGTCTTTGTAAAGCTGTTAGAGTCCAATTTTCTGACTCATATGAAAAGGTAGGTTAAACTAGTGTGTTTATATTTTCAAAATAGTTTCCGTTCTCACTTTCTTAAAAATAGTTCTCTTAATAGTACATATTAATACTAGACAAGATAGATGAATACAGAAGGAACTGACTTTTACACTTGCAAAGAATGCCACAAAACAGATTCCCTTTGAAATCATACCACTACAGACCACAAGGAAGGAGAACATTTGGAAGACCGAAGAAGCGTTGGCGCGAGCAGCTGTAACTTTGGAGAAGGAACGGATCAAAGGGTCCAATCCTTGATGTTTATGATGATGATGATGATGATGAAGTATCAAATAGTGATGGTTTGATAGGAGCCATCCCGTTGTGCTGCAATACTGACTGAGATATCCTTCAGTCGAAACACAACAATATATTCTATAATGTAAAGTTTACTAATAATTGTAACCGAAATATGTAGCAAAATTATTGAATATATTGTTGTGTTTTGACCGAACGACATTTTAGTTAGTAAAGAGTGATGCGCTACAACCGCGACGACCTGGCGTTAATTGGGAGGTAGACCCGAGCATTGTAACAACCGAACCCAAATAAATAATAATAATAATTATTATTATTATTATTTTTATGTACCTTATTTGTACGTTTGAAGATGAGACCATCACACTACCCAGCAACGTCAGACTCTAGGTCAGTCAGTGACACGGCGCCACATTATAGAGGAAAGAGAGCAAAGCAATTACGTGGACTGAAAATGGAGGGACAGCATGGCTTCCCTCTTCCTCGAGAGAAAACTGGAAAGTAAAGGAGAAACACAGCGATAAGGCTTTGTAATTCTCGGTGGGGTTACTGGAAATGTTTTATGCAGTCTCATATTAAATACATCATCCTTCTCGAAACAACACACAGTTCCCCTAAGGCATTTTTCCCATCGTTTCGTTCTTCACTGAACATCTCCCATTCTATCCCTCTTCCTCCTGATGATCCAGATATCTGGAAGAGCAATATAGTTCCTGGACGTGATTCATAGTTTAAGACATGACAAGGAGATCGCGGCGGAACTCCTAATGCCAACTCCTAATGCCAACTCCTAATGCCAACTCCTAATACCAACTCCTAATGCCAACTCCTAATGCCAACTTCCGTATTTCACAGATCAAAATTCTATGAATATCTTACTATTACCCTTGTTACTTGATTTAATTTTGCCAATTTTTGTATAATAAAATGTTTGTTTGTAATCTCAATGTTTCACACTTTCCTGTTTGATTTTTTACTTGCAAATGAGCCTATCTTTCGCAAAGCGTGGAAGTATTTATGATATATTTCCCTGCCAAATCGAAAGTTAAATGAAAGTTCTCGCACAAATCTCTTGTCGTAATTTCACATTCCAAAAACAGATTGAAAGAAAAAATGTTTACATTTTTCTAAGATATATTAGTGTATGCACATCTCAGGACTCCACAGTAAGCGGTGCCGTTTGCGCCTCCAACTCGGGGTACTACTGACGTCATGCCCCATTCCTTCAAAGCGACTCTTACATCTCACACTTAATGCAATAATGGCACAATCCAAAAGCTTCCCCTTTGGAATTGATACTATGATTCAGCCGAAAAATATAACAGCTACATATGACAATAATGGCATCTGGCGGAGTGTGTTTTGACTGGCCAGTGTGCCGGTATTGTCGGGTGTATTTGTTACATTTTTGAGCTAAAATGCAGTATTAACTCGAAAAGGCAATTTTTTAGTTGTGCCAGTACTGCATTCAGTGAGCGATATGTCGGTCCTGTACTCCCCTTCCTTCCAAACATTAAAACAGAACATTCATTTACGTCTTCGTCCATCAGATTGCATCTTACTGTATATAGTGCTATCATCTCTTCATGTACATGGGTGACAGCTAATCTCTGAACATCTGATTCACCAATCGCGAACTCTATTACTTGTGAAATAAAGTGAAATGCCAACTTGATGCAGCTAGGTAATTTTATTGATGTATTCTTATCTCGACATGTTTCGGGTACATACGTCAATCATCAGGAGCATTAGATGTTGAGTTGCAGCATATGGTTTTCTGCACCGAGTTTTTGGATGAGTAGTGGTCTTGAGAGACGCTGTGTGGGTCGTGTGTATGGTGTGGATGGTGCCGTGCATGGCACCATCCGCACCTTACACACTTTATTTCATGAGGAAGATGCACGGTTAAACAACCCTCAAGTTTGTATTACTTGTGGTTTATTTAACGACCCTCTCAGTACCTCAACCTCAATTGCTTGGATCTCAATGTTATTAATTTCGGATTTATGCAGGCACACAAACGGCTCATTGACTGTACGAGTATACCACAGTATACCACAGTATACCACAGTATACCACAGTATACCACAGTGTACCACAGGCTTGCCTTTCGTGTCACACATGAGAGGCAATATCAACAAAATAATCTGCATTCACTCTGAATCAAGAATGTCGCTACTGCCTCTTGACTAAAGATAAACTGCAAACCGATCTCACGTTGCTTTGCATTGCAATAAACTCAGCATTACTGTCATACTAGTGGAACATAATCTTATTTGCAGTGCGCCAGAATATATAAATTTGGGATGACAAATGTTCCGTTATTATTTCGACCCGTCTGTAACACAGCCAAGATGGCGTAGTCAGTATAGCGCCTTTCTGCGGGACGGACGGCCCACGATTCGAATCCCGGCTATTAGTAAGGGATTTTTTTTTCGTCCAAAATCGTTCAGACCGGCTGTGGTGTCTACCCAATCTCCTACTCATTTGGATTCCTAGGGCGCATAAACGTGACCCATAGACTGTATGCTTTAAAAAGCAACAAGTTAGAACGTGTCGACAGAGCGATTTCTCTGGTCTTCATGTAATCATAGCGACATAGGAACATGGGGAAACTTGTGACTAAGGTAACCATGGTAGGAAATGTAACCACAGGAAAAAAGATAACCATAGCAATCATATAAAAATGGTAACCATGGTAACTAAAATAACAATAGTAAACATAGAAAAATTCTAACCATGATAACAAAAGTTAGCCTTGCAACAACGGAAACACGTTCACAAAGGTAAAAATAGTAATACTGGAACAATGGACACTTTGGTAAACTAATTAGTCAAAACTCACGTAAGACTTGAAGTAAAATATTTACTAATTTCTTCCGAATTCGGCCAAAACTGAAGGTATCGAAAAATTACAGTAAAAGGTTTACCAGAGAATTTTACGAAAACACGTAGGGGCAGTCTTGTTCATGCGGAGAGACGAAGCAAATGTTTGCTTTTGGCTGTTACGTTGTGGACCCGCTTAAGACAGAAAGAATAAACAGATGAATCAACAAAGCCTCATTTATTGTAAACTGCTGGAATGGGAGATTTTCATTACACGTGTCTTACAAAAGACACAGCCTGTTTTTTTATGATCCACGTAGCACATCTTCAACATTGCTTTTTCTTGCGGTGTTTACATATTAGTGTAGCGTCACTTGTGGTGTCACCCGACACGATTCATTACATTAAACACTGCACGCGACTTCGTTAAGTGAAGTGTGCGCGACCTCTCAATCCAGGTTTTTGAGGTGCGTCTTCCCCGTCGTGTTAATTCAATAACAAAGAATTTTTTTGTATTACACATACAGTTGAACACAACTATATATAGTTGTGTTCAACTGTATGTGTAATACACAAAAATTCTTTGTTATCTCAAACCTGGAACTGAAAGTGCGGTACAATAAAAACGAGAAAATATGATATCTAAAGAACTATCGAAATTTCGTCAAGAATAGGGAGGGGGTGGCAGGCCAATACAATCACTTTCTCCTTACCTATACATTTCCTTGTCGATTGAATTGAAATTGCCACTCATTTTGAGAACTTTTTCAACAGGGATGTGGTAAAAACTTTTAATTCAGGAGCATCTAAGCTTGTTAGGCAAAGGGCCAAATCCGCTCTTTTTGGCTGCTTTGCTGTCCGCACGTGTAAAAGTCATAATAATTCGATTACGTAACCCGTCTAAATTATTTTGTTTTTATTTACTGTGTAAACATAATTTAGTGGGCCGGGTAGCTCAGTCGGTATAGCGACTGGCTACGCGCTGGACGGTCCGGGGATCGAATCCCGGTGGAGGCGAGATTTTCCGCACCTGTCCAGACCGGCCCTGGTGGCCCACCCAACCTCCTGTACAAAGAGTACCTGGCCTTTGCCAGGGGTAAAGAGCGGTCAGGGCGTGACGCTGACATCTCACCCCCTTCTAGTGCTGTGGTCAGGAAAGAGTAGAGCTGTACCTCTACTCTTCCTGTGGGCCGTACGGCCTGTACAAAGCCTCAGTACCTGTACAAGGGTGCATTTTAAATATAATTTACAAATGTATCCGCTGGCCGCAATTTGGAAAGCCATTATCTAACAGCATTTTTTGTCCATGCTGAGGCTGAAGCCCTGCACAATCGTTGATTGAAGAACACGAAGTTAAATTGGATAAATTGGCTCTACAAGGAAAGGGGATTTAAATTTTAAATATTATGTGACATAATTCCTTTTTAAAAGGAAAACAGTGCGGATTTGCAGGCGAAACGTGAGAAATATTCTGCTTAAAATTCCTCTCTGTGAACTTACAGAGTTCCTTGCCATACTTGCCCCTTCTATCTGCATCAAACTTTGTTCTCTTCTATCATGTAGTATATCTTCTGGCATATTATATATAAACGTTCATAAAACTTTTTTAAGCTCTTCTAAAGCAAACGGACTTTGACGGATCCCATCTGTCCATAACGCAAATACAGTACTGTAAGACACAACGTTGCTTTCTGAGAACCTCTAAGTCTCGGCCACCACTCCTGAAGAATTTCCCATTCACAGACTTCACCTAAATAACAGGCCAGCACAACAGTATTGCATGTCGGGACAGTATTTGACAGGCGGCCTTTCACAGGATAATTTATTATGGGCTTAAAATTGTAGCGTATTAAAGCGATTGTCGTGTGAGTGAAGTCACAACTTAGAACAAAGTAAAAGGAAATGGCCCTGAATTGCACATACCATATTTGTGTGGTCATTCGTCACTTTTGACAGGCAGTCATACTACTGGAACTAAACAAAGTATTATTTATACATGCTTATACATATATATGTATATATATATATACATATATATGTATATATATATACATATATATGTATATATATATACATATATATGTATATATATATATACATATATATGTATAAGCATGTATAAATAATACTTTGTTTAGTTCCAGTAGTATGACTGCCTGTCAAAAGTGACGAATGACCACACAAATATGGTATGTGCAATTCAGGGCCATTTCCTTTTACTTTGTTCTAAGTTGTGACTTCACTCACACGACAATCGCTTTAATACGCTACAATTTTAAGCCCATAATAAATTATCCTGTGAAAGGCCGCCTGTCAAATACTGTCCCGACATGCAATACTGTTGTGCTGGCCTGTTATTTAGGTGAAGTCTGTGAATGGGAAATTCTTCAGGAGTGGTGGCCGAGACTTAGAGGTTCTCAGAAAGCAACGTTGTGTCTTACAGTACTGTATTTGCGTTATGGACAGATGGGATCCGTCAAAGTCCGTTTGCTTTAGAAGAGCTTAAAAAAGTTTTATGAACGTTTATATATAATATGCCAGAAGATATACTACATGATAGAAGAGAACAAAGTTTGATGCAGATAGAAGGGGCAAGTATGGCAAGGAACTCTGTAAGTTCACAGAGAGGAATTTTAAGCAGAATATTTCTCACGTTTCGCCTGCAAATCCGCACTGTTTTCCTTTTAAAAAGGAATTATGTCACATAATATTTAAAATTTAAATCCCCTTTCCTTGTAGAGCCAATTTATCCAATTTAACTTCGTGTTCTTCAATCAACGATTGTGCAGGGCTTCAGCCTCAGCATGGACAAAAAATGCTGTTAGATAATGGCTTTCCAAATTGCGGCCAGCGGATACATTTGTAAATTATATTTAAAATGCACCCTTGTACAGGTACTGAGGCTTTGTACAGGCCGTACGGCCCACAGGAAGAGTAGAGGTACAGCTCTACTCTTTCCTGACCACAGCACTAGAAGGGGGTGAGATGTCAGCGTCACGCCCTGACCGCTCTTTACCCCTGGCAAAGGCCAGGTACTCTTTGTACAGGAGGTTGGGTGGGCCACCAGGGCCGGTCTGGACAGGTGCGGAAAATCTCGCCTCCACCGGGATTCGATCCCCGGACCGTCCAGCGCGTAGCCAGTCGCTATACCGACTGAGCTACCCGGCCCACTAAATTATGTTTACACAGTAAATAAAAACAAAATAATTTAGACGGGTTACGTAATCGAATTATTATGACTTTTACACGTGCGGACAGCAAAGCAGCCAAAAAGAGCGGATTTGGCCCTTTGCCTAACAAGCTTAGATGCTCCTGAATTAAAAGTTTTTACCACATCCCTGTTGAAAAAGTTCTCAAAATGAGTGGCAATTTCAATTCAATCGACAAGGAAATGTATAGGTAAGGAGAAAGTGATTGTATTGGCCTGCCACCCCCTCCCTATTCTTGACGAAATTTCGATAGTTCTTTAGATATCATATTTTCTCGTTTTTATTGTACCGCACTTTCAGTTCCAGGTTTGAGATAACAAAGAATTTTTGTGTATTACACATACAGTTGAACACAACTATATATAGTTGTGTTCAACTGTATGTGTAATACAAAAAAATTCTTTGTTATTGAATTAACACGACGGGGAAGACGCACCTCAAAAACCTGGATTGAGAGGTCGCGCACACTTCACTTAACGAAGTCGCGTGCAGTGTTTAATGTAATGAATCGTGTCGGGTGACACCACAAGTGACGCTACACTAATATGTAAACACCGCAAGAAAAAGCAATGTTGAAGATGTGCTACGTGGATCATAAAAAAACAGGCTGTGTCTTTTGTAAGACACGTGTAATGAAAATCTCCCATTCCAGCAGTTTACAATAAATGAGGCTTTGTTGATTCATCTGTTTATTCTTTCTGTCTTAAGCGGGTCCACAACGTAACAGCCAAAAGCAAACATTTGCTTCGTCTCTCCGCATGAACAAGACTGCCCCTACGTGTTTTCGTAAAATTCTCTGGTAAACCTTTTACTGTAATTTTTCGATACCTTCAGTTTTGGCCGAATTCGGAAGAAATTAGTAAATATTTTACTTCAAGTCTTACGTGAGTTTTGACTAATTAGTTTACCAAAGTGTCCATTGTTCCAGTATTACTATTTTTACCTTTGTGAACGTGTTTCCGTTGTTGCAAGGCTAACTTTTGTTATCATGGTTAGAATTTTTCTATGTTTACTATTGTTATTTTAGTTACCATGGTTACCATTTTTATATGATTGCTATGGTTATCTTTTTTCCTGTGGTTACATTTCCTACCATGGTTACCTTAGTCACAAGTTTCCCCATGTTCCTATGTCGCTATGATTACATGAAGACCAGAGAAATCGCTCTGTCGACACGTTCTAACTTGTTGCTTTTTAAAGCATACAGTCTATGGGTCACGTTTATGCGCCCTAGGAATCCAAATGAGTAGGAGATTGGGTAGACACCACAGCCGGTCTGAACGATTTTGGACGAAAAAAAAATCCCTTACTAATAGCCGGGATTCGAATCGTGGGCCGTCCGTCCCGCAGAAAGGCGCTATACTGACTACGCCATCTTGGCTGTGTTACAGACGGGTCGAAATAATAACGGAACATTTGTCATCCCAAATTTATATATTCTGGCGCACTGCAAATAAGATTATGTTCCACTAGTATGACAGTAATGCTGAGTTTATTGCAATGCAAAGCAACGTGAGATCGGTTTGCAGTTTATCTTTAGTCAAGAGGCAGTAGCGACATTCTTGATTCAGAGTGAATGCAGATTATTTTGTTGATATTGCCTCTCATGTGTGACACGAAAGGCAAGCCTGTGGTACACTGTGGTATACTGTGGTATACTGTGGTATACTGTGGTATACTGTGGTATACTCGTACAGTCAATGAGCCGTTTGTGTGCCTGCATAAATCCGAAATTAATAACATTGAGATCCAAGCAATTGAGGTTGAGGTACTGAGAGGGTCGTTAAATAAACCACAAGTAATACAAACTTGAGGGTTGTTTAACCGTGCATCTTCCTCATGAAATAAAGTGTGTAAGGTGCGGATGGTGCCATGCACGGCACCATCCACACCATACACACGACCCACACAGCGTCTCTCAAGACCACTACTCATCCAAAAACTCGGTGCAGAAAACCATATGCTGCAACTCAACATCTAATGCTCCTGATGATTGACGTATGTACCCGAAACATGTCGAGATAAGAATACATCAATAAAATTACCTAGCTGCATCAAGTTGGCATTTCACTTTATTTCACAAGTAATAGAGTTCGCGATTGGTGAATCAGATGTTCAGAGATTAGCTGTCACCCATGTACATGAAGAGATGATAGCACTATATACAGTAAGATGCAATCTGATGGACGAAGACGTAAATGAATGTTCTGTTTTAATGTTTGGAAGGAAGGGGAGTACAGGACCGACATATCGCTCACTGAATGCAGTACTGGCACAACTAAAAAATTGCCTTTTCGAGTTAATACTGCATTTTAGCTCAAAAATGTAACAAATACACCCGACAATACCGGCACACTGGCCAGTCAAAACACACTCCGCCAGATGCCATTATTGTCATATGTAGCTGTTATATTTTTCGGCTGAATCATAGTATCAATTCCAAAGGGGAAGCTTTTGGATTGTGCCATTATTGCATTAAGTGTGAGATGTAAGAGTCGCTTTGAAGGAATGGGGCATGACGTCAGTAGTACCCCGAGTTGGAGGCGCAAACGGCACCGCTTACTGTGGAGTCCTGAGATGTGCATACACTAATATATCTTAGAAAAATGTAAACATTTTTTCTTTCAATCTGTTTTTGGAATGTGAAATTACGACAAGAGATTTGTGCGAGAACTTTCATTTAACTTTCGATTTGGCAGGGAAATATATCATAAATACTTCCACGCTTTGCGAAAGATAGGCTCATTTGCAAGTAAAAAATCAAACAGGAAAGTGTGAAACATTGAGATTACAAACAAACATTTTATTATACAAAAATTGGCAAAATTAAATCAAGTAACAAGGGTAATAGTAAGATATTCATAGAATTTTGATCTGTGAAATACGGAAGTTGGCATTAGGAGTTGGCATTAGGAGTTGGTATTAGGAGTTGGCATTAGGAGTTGGCATTAGGAGTTGGCATTAGGAGTTCCGCCGCGATCTCCTTGTCATGTCTTAAACTATGAATCACGTCCAGGAACTATATTGCTCTTCCAGATATCTGGATCATCAGGAGGAAGAGGGATAGAATGGGAGATGTTCAGTGAAGAACGAAACGATGGGAAAAATGCCTTAGGGGAACTGTGTGTTGTTTCGAGAAGGATGATGTATTTAATATGAGACTGCATAAAACATTTCCAGTAACCCCACCGAGAATTACAAAGCCTTATCGCTGTGTTTCTCCTTTACTTTCCAGTTTTCTCTCGAGGAAGAGGGAAGCCATGCTGTCCCTCCATTTTCAGTCCACGTAATTGCTTTGCTCTCTTTCCTCTATAATGTGGCGCCGTGTCACTGACTGACCTAGAGTCTGACGTTGCTGGGTAGTGTGATGGTCTCATCTTCAAACGTACAAATAAGGTACATAAAAATAATAATAATAATAATTATTATTATTATTTATTTGGGTTCGGTTGTTACAATGCTCGGGTCTACCTCCCAATTAACGCCAGGTCGTCGCGGTTGTAGCGCATCACTCTTTACTAACTAAAATGTCGTTCGGTCAAAACACAACAATATATTCAATAATTTTGCTACATATTTCGGTTACAATTATTAGTAAACTTTACATTATAGAATATATTGTTGTGTTTCGACTGAAGGATATCTCAGTCAGTATTGCAGCACAACGGGATGGCTCCTATCAAACCATCACTATTTGATACTTCATCATCATCATCATCATCATAAACATCAAGGATTGGACCCTTTGATCCGTTCCTTCTCCAAAGTTACAGCTGCTCGCGCCAACGCTTCTTCGGTCTTCCAAATGTTCTCCTTCCTTGTGGTCTGTAGTGGTATGATTTCAAAGGGAATCTGTTTTGTGGCATTCTTTGCAAGTGTAAAAGTCAGTTCCTTCTGTATTCATCTATCTTGTCTAGTATTAATATGTACTATTAAGAGAACTATTTTTAAGAAAGTGAGAACGGAAACTATTTTGAAAATATAAACACACTAGTTTAACCTACCTTTTCATATGAGTCAGAAAATTGGACTCTAACAGCTTTACAAAGACGAAGAATTGAAGCGGAAGAAATGAAGTTACTGAGACCTCTGGCAGGCTACACCATTTATGACCACAAAACAAATGAATACATACGCCACGAACTACGGATTAGAGGCATACTAGACAAGATAGATAAATACAGACTATTGGATACTTATTATACTATATTTACACCACGTTTGCTCTGTTGAACTATTTGTATATGATTTCGTCTAAATATCTACCAAAATTTCTTATACAATTTTTATTATCGTAGCTTAATATTTCCCTATAAGTTAATGAAAATATTTTTTTTAATTTGGAAGCATTTTAAAACATCTTAATTGTAAAGTGTATTACCAACAGCTGTACTTGAAATATTTGTGTAACTTGGCAAGATATTGATTACAAGCTCTCTGAGGATGACACGATAGTGTCGAAATATCTAGGAGTGTTATAATTTGTGGACTAATTGTGCATTTGTTGGTCATAGTACAAAATAATAATAATAATAAAATAATGTCTCGCAAAGTCGGACGCCAGACACCCAGCGACGCGGTGCCACAACATAGAAGAATTGAGATCTCAAGTGCACAGATGTGAAAGCCTAAAAACCAGCAAAGTAATCTGACACTGAACACCTTACGTGCAACAGTCTAATACACACAAATTTACTACCAAATATTTGCACAAAGCTTTTCATTTAGTAAACAAAGCGCTTATATGTTTCGGCCAAATAGCCTGACCACCTTCCTACATGCAGGAGATTTGTAAAATAAAAATAAAACAATATGCATTTAGTTGATAATAAATTTGTGTGTGACAAGGTGATCGTTTGGTTCACTTGTATGTAAGAGTATTTCGGCCTAGGGTTTCCGTAGGGACTAAACCAAGCAGAGCGAGCTGCCGCCTTGCAAGATAGAGTGAGCAGATTAGCTACACACATCCGTCATTTTTCGCAGGTTCCTGCATGGTGATTTCGAAAATTCGCCCCCAGAAAATAAAATTTATGTCACTCGGACTATTAAAAGAATGCGAACATTAAAACTGTTCGACAACTCCAGTAGGTCTTCGAGACACAAAATCTGATGTTGAGGGAGCTGCAGGAAAAAAAAGAAGCAACGCGGATTTTATTGTTTCTGCAAAGATCACAAAAACACTACGAAAACACAAAGACGTTATTTGGGGCGGGGGTGGCGGCAAATTATTCGTGGAATTTCGCTTACTGAGGAGGAAAAACCCAGGGTTGAGTTTATTACCTTGTCTTATACAGGACACTCTTAGTGCGTCAAAATAACGTGGACCATATAGTAGTTAGTGAAGTGGCTAATTAACTGTAAGGTACTCTAATGTGAAAGTCACCCCCCGGCTGGCAGTCCCAAGCTCATCTATTCTGTGGCTGTCCACTGTCTCTGTGAGACATTTCTATGGAAATAATCTAAAATAAACAGAATTCCTCCTTCGTGCACCTTTCACAATCTACCATAGAGTTTGAACTAATTTTTGAGTATTGTATAAGATTCTAAAACCCAATGTTGCTAACTTGGAAGTTCAATTCAATTCAATTCAATGAGTATTTCTAAACTTGCAGGCTTACCAGCACAAGTGCGCATTACAAAGCCAGCAAAAAGACACAAGTAAAACCCCAAAACAGTAAAAATACATAAAAACAAAACAAAATTATGTAGCAGAAAAAAAACCAATACAACAGTACTGGGGTTAAAACACTGTGCTTTGAAAAACATAAGATTAGTTTATATAAAAATGTCACAGATTAGCGCAGATTTTTTAATAAGTAAAATGTCTCCTAAAGATATCGCTGTCTTGGCACACACGGTTAGCAGCCGAAACACATTCAGCAGACGGAGAGTTTTTGCAAGTAGCAGTAAACAGAACATGGTGTTGAGGAGAATATTTGGACCTAGGAGGGACGAGGTAACGAAGGAATGGAGGAGACTGCATAACGAGGAGCTAAATGATTTGTACTCCTCACCCAATATTGTGCGGGTAATAAAATCGAGAAGAATGAGATGGGCAGGGCATGTGGCGAGTATGGGTGAGGAGAGGGGGTGTATAGGGTCTTGGTGGGGAAACCGGAGGGAAGGAGACCACTGGGGAGACCTAGGTGTAGATGGGTTGATAATATTAGGATGGATCTCCAGGAGGTGGGATGTGGGTATATGGACTGGATTGGGCTGGCCCAGGACAGAGACAGGTGGCGGACGCTTGTGGGTGCGGTAATGAACCTTCGGGTTCCGTGAAATGCGGGGAATTTCTAGACTAGCTGCAAACCAGTTAGCTTCTCAAGAAGGACTCTGCGCCATGTAGTAAGTAAGTAAGTAAGTGAGTAAGCAGTAAAGAGGGAGGAGTTTTTTAAATTACTAGGAAGAACTCGAATACCAGCGACAGCCAAAAGAGACGGGCTATATTTTAAAACTGAATAAACAGAAATAAAAAAATAATCAAAATGAAATCTTCTATGGTGCAGAGTATGAAGCTTTAGAAATTTAAGAAAATCCTCGCATGTAACATGATCATGTGTAAGGAAAGGGTTTTGACAGGGCGACGAACTTCCGCTGAATGCGTTATAGCTTGTGGGAGTCAATAGACGTTATACGTAGAGTTCCATACAGTTGTGGCATACTCAA
>Ga0123354_10008457_pt1 | contig 15644 bp, 14 predicted proteins | sample TergutLab28metaG_2_FD_97872 | JGI IMG/M metagenome (GOLD analysis project Ga0123354, IMG submission 97872) | Labiotermes labralis P4 segment gut microbial communities from Petit-Saut dam, French Guiana - Lab288 P4 | ecosystem: Host-associated > Arthropoda: Insects > Digestive system > Gut ...
CAAATAAATTGGTTGTCATCATAAATAGTCTTAAAGTACCAAAAATTAAGAAAATTTTACTATATGAAATGAAATTTCTTGTACCAAATTACAGCTGCCTCCAGAACCCCTGACTAGGGGGGCCTACCGCCCCGAGATCCCCGTTCTCTTTCTCCTCAACGGAATTTGTTGAACACCCCCCCCCCTCTTCGAACAAAATTCCTGGGTACGCCACTGTCGGTGGTTAGTAGTAATGCCCTACAAGGTTCCTACAAAGGACTTTTAAGTAATATCAATCTTCTAATAGTATCTGTATACTACGTCACAATGAGAACAGTTTGTAAACCCTTTCGACTTATCCCGCTAAGTCAATGCCGTGCCACGAATGTACCTACATACTTGTCCCTAAGCACGTACATATCATTTCAGCATTTCCCAGCTTGGGTGTCGGCAACGCATCCCTTCAAGTGCGGTCAGCTGAACCACCGCAAAAAACACATTGAAATAATTCTGGTCTGTTACGCGATCCATTAAAACACCAAAATGCCAGTCTGGCATAAATGCCTTTTCGACAGACGCTACTGACCTCATGTCCTTATGCTCTCTTCTAAGGTTATCATATTTTTCTTAAAAAATCAGTCCCGTTACGGGTACGAGGTGCCCAGAGGGTTCCAGGAAATTAAGGTTCCCAGATTACGTGACAGTGGCCCAAGATAGTGGTAAGGTTGTCAGCCATACGCACCGGTCGCTTTTACCCCCAAGGGAATACTCCTGGTACTCATTTCTGTTAGAGGCTGAGTCGACCCCAGGGCCATGGTGCGATCGGAAGGATTATGTCAATGAAAAATTCCAATGACACCATCTGGAATCGAACCAGCGACCTCCCGATTTGTAGCACAGCACCTTAACCACTGTGCTACCGCAATCCTCATATTTTTCCTCAGTTTTATACAATTCCGTTCGTGATACGTAATACAGATCTACAATGTTCAGCTAATGTTATTACTATAACAAATAATTTTGTGTTCCACGTTGTATCTTAGATCATAGATGGTTTTGTTGGGAAGCCTCAGGGAAAATGACTACTTGGAGATTTAGGCGTAGATTGTAGAACAATATTCAAAAGTATATGCAAGAAATAGTATAGGAGTTTAGACTTGATTTATCTACCTCCGAATAGGGACAAGTGGCGGGCTATTGTGAAAGCGGTAACGAACAATCGAGTTCTATAAAATGAGGGAAATTTCTTGACTAGGCCGACAAGAAATTCTATTTACTTCTGTATCATGAAACCCTCTAACATCGTGAAAAAAAAAAACGCCTTTGTGGTGTCTGCTTACTGAGTCACCATTTTCAGTCTTCTTACTGTTATCTGTTTAGTGAATGTTGGAATGCCTGTCCGTAATACAAGTATTAGCCAGGAGATTCTACTCTGCGGCGTTCAGTCCAGAATCACATATGAAGTTCGAATCACTCAAGTCAATGACCACACACAGTCGTGCTGGATTCCGGTGCGTAAAACAAAAGAATGCTATACAATGTGCAATTGATGGATCGGGCAGGAGGTAAGAGGGTGTGTTACAATGTGGCCCCTCCGAGCAGCTGGTACTATGTCCGTATTAACTGTGCCACGACGATAAAAAAAAACACGTAACTGCCACGCTACCTTTTTCCTATGGATTCTCGGGTTACTTTACGACACTCTGTAGCAGACTTTCGTCCCTGGAAAAAAAAAAAAAATAATAATACTATGGCGCCGTCTGCATATATCTTCCACAACATTTGAACAGCAACACCGATTTTCACAAAACAGAACGGATATAATGCCATTGGAGGCTACAACAAATGCTTTGAAGTCATCCCGTTGTGCTGTAATTATCACGCAGGACAAACACAAGTTCAGTCTAAACACGACTCGTTTTTTTTTATTTCAGTGGTTAAGCTACATGTTTAGATCCTAAACACAGATTATCACTAGGCTTCGTACAAAAACGGTAAGTAATAAGGTTGAACAATATGCACTTTTTACATTTCACGCGCCATTTTTATATGAAACCTAATGATAAGCCGTGCACAGGATCGAAACAAGTAGCTTAACACCTGAAATAAAATAAGAATTATGTTTAGACTGAACCTGTGTTTGTACCGATTACGATAAATGTCTTACTGTTTCATTTCCTATATTCCGTAATTGCAGCATGGCGGACGCGCGTACTTGTAAGGCGGGAGTGACAGTAGAGCCACTTTGGGTTCGCAAATGACGTATATTAAAAATCCTACAAAATTACTGGAGTTTTTCAGTAAATTAATTATTTTGTAAAATGTTAACATAATATCATATGGCCGTGCGAAAATATTTTTTGGTTAGGGTTACAGGCTAGAACACCATAGTTGGTTTGTAGGCGATGGTAAAAACAAAATCTCTGATCCTATCGAGAATTAAATCCCTTTTGTCCAGTACGTAAACAGTCACATTAAGCAGATTTCTTCGTTTTAATTACGGACCTAACCAGAGTTTTACATACATTATCATATACACGATGCCTGGGTTTTTAAGAGGGATCCTATTTGTTTGCGTATAGTCATTGCTCTCATCTGTGCCATTTGTCTGATACATTTTCTATTCAGAACTGTCTGAAACAAGATATCATTTTGCAGTTACTTTTCCACTTTTCTGTGAAATACGCCATTAAGAAGGTTTAAGCAAATAACCAGGGACTGAAACTAAAGAGGGTTCATCATCTTCTGATCTATGCTGGTGATGTTAATTTACTCGGCGGAAACATACATACGGGAGATTGGCGAACATTTGAACAAGGGTCACTTATGTACACATTAAATATCTTGCCTTCAATTAGAACATGTTAACACTCTTGTACTTCGAGAGTGGAAGACTCCAGTTGAGATGTGATGGCACACGGTGACGCACGGGAGGGGAAGTGAAGGGGAAACTGGCGAATGGAGTGGGTAGCCAGTACCCTTCACACTATCTCGAACATGGTGTATCCAGCATTACTACCGCTGATGCTCACATCTCGGCTACCTGTAGTCGACTGAACTGACGCCCCCGCTGATTTAAATGGATTCGTCCGTTTCGCCGAAAGACGAAATCTGGTTTTTGCGCGTGTGCCATTACATTTCAACTGGCCTCTACCCCTGCTCAGCAGCTGACAACCACCTTCCTTCCATATTAATGTTTACCATATGATCTGTGGTGTTTACTCTGGTACAGGCGAAGAGAGCAGAAATGGATTGTTTACAAAGTTATTTTCTGAATTTTAAATTCTAAGCGCTTTATGTCTGCATTGTATTTGTAGAGGTAAGTTCTATTATGTCATATCATATCCCAATATGTCTTTTATTTTGTAGTATGCATATATCTTTTGAAATTATTCCTTGTTTATTATAACAAAAGGTTATGTTTTGTGTTTGCACCTGGGGTAAATTTGAACATTGTACTGGGGGAGGGGGGGGGGGCACGTTTGAACAGTGATCAAATGTGCCCCATAATATATCCACGATTTTAATTTTTTTTAATGAACTCGTGGAGCTCATAACTACTTCAGAACAAAGAAATGGTTTCACATATTTAAAGAAGATAATTAAACTTGATGTGCCAGAAGCGGTTATACAAGAATCCATTGGAGATGTACAAGAAACTAAGTATTCCATAAGAGTTGCAGCTACCAGATATGGATTACCATACAACACTCTATTACAGAATTTAAAAAAAAATCAGCAATGGTGACATGTGCAATCAGCCCAATGTGTTTATGTCATGTTACACAAGTTGGCAAGTTTTCAGTGAAAACCTGGAGTTAGTGTTAGTAGACTACATAATTAAATATCCCAAAATGAATTACAGAACAACATATAAACGGATCTGTCAGATGAAATACGATTATGGCAGAAGACTGGAGTGTAAATTTCCCAGTAGTTGGACTGATAACAAGATTGCAGGAATTTACTGGTTACAGGGCTTTATGACAAGACACAAGAACCTTATGCTTCACAAGATCAAAAATACAGGTCTGTTCAGGGCCACGACATTCAATAAGACAAACATAATGGAATTTTTCAACAATTATGAGCCTGCACTTAAATCTTCAGAATTTACTGCTGCTAGAGTGTACAATATTGATGAAACAGGAGTATCTACAGTTGCTCAGCTTGGGATAAAATGGGTTGGAAAAGCTGTCTTAGGTGAATAAGGAGCTAAGCTTACATTATGTATGATCATCTGTTCTTTTGGTTATATTGTACCACCAGTTTCCATCTTTCCAAGAACAAGACTAATGATTCACTGATGTTTGGTGCACCAGCTGCAAGCTTGGTGTTAGTGAATAGTCCTCAAAGCAGCTGGATCACAGGACCTGCATTCTTGAAAGTTCTTGAACGTGTGAAGAAACATACCATAAGCTCTGAAGATCATATCATTTTGCTAATGGGCAGTCATGAAATTCATTGCACTCTTGATTCCATTCTCAAAGCCAGTGAAAATGGTATCATATTAGTAACTTTTCCTCCCTATGGCTCTCATCTTTTACAGCCACTGGAAGTAGGAGCAATGGGACCATTTAAAGGAAAATTACATGTGGCTTAGTGTAACTGGATGACTGCTAATCCTGGTAAAGTGATAACAATCCATGACCTGGCATCATTGACAACTGCTGCATATCAAGCTTCTTTTACTGTGAAGAATGTAATAGCGCCTTTTGCTAAGCCAGGTACATGGCCATTCTCAAGACTTGCCTTCAGTGAAGAGAATTTTGAGCCATCATCTGTTAACCTGTGGAAAAAAACTTCATAACCTAGAGATCTCTGTTCCTTTCTCTAGTACCCATGCAACACAAGAAATTTTTGGGACTAGCAAAAATAGCATTTCACCAGAATATGTGTATCCATTCCCAAAACCTGGACCAAGATGTGACAGAAAACAAAGGAAGAAAGTGAAGTCTTGCATTTTAACCGATTCTCCAATAAAGGATCACATTGAACAAGAAACACTTGCAAGGGCAGCGAAAAGAAGAAATATTGCTAAGGGGCTTATTGGAAGTTATCAGTTATGTTGCAAAATTTGTCAGACACATGTGTTTCAATTATCTGGTTTTGCATATTGGGTGTCCTTCCCCATGTTTAATGGCAGCAGTAATTCATCTGAAAATTGTGTCTTATTTATATGCTGGTCACTATTGTAACACATAAGGGTTAGAGGCTAGGAGAGAACTCATGTTATTCAGCAGTTGGTGTTTAATATCTGAACTGAAACAAAAACCCCCTTCTGATACTTGTTTGCAGAAGTGTAATATGCTAACAGTTTATTTTTATTCACATACATACCCGTGATCTTTAAGAGAAGTAGAAAATATGAGTGTAAATTACAATTCAGAAATGTACACAGTGTAACTGTTTTGATGCATTGGTTGGTATTGTTTTTGGTTATTATGCAGAGTAAAGGTAAAATTCACCCTAGAACAGGCCGTGAAGGCCCAGAGGGGGAGTAGAGGTATAGCTGTACTCTTTCTTTAAACTTGGCGCTAGTTGGGTGTGGGTGGTCAATGCCATGCCACAGCTGTTTTACCCCCTGGAAAGAGACCTGGTTCCCATTGTACAGGAGACTGGGTGGGTCTCAGGGGTGGTCTCGACAGGTGCAAAAAATCTCGCCCCCACTGGAATTCGATTCCTGGACCTTCCAGCCAGTAGCAAGTCGCTATACCAACTGAGATATCCCGGCCCACTACTACGTAGAGTAGTCATATTTCCTTTGTTCTCCCGCTGGCCAAGGTGAAATTTAGCAAAGAACTGTCCTTGGTAAAGATTATCACTGTCAGCATTTGTGTAAACAGATGATTAGTGATTGTGTGGCAGAATGCTGGAGGGTGAAGCATAATGGCTTGGATGGTGTTGATCTGCCACCTCAGTCCAGAAGGAAATATCAGTCTGTATGGCTCTCCTAAAATGCTGGGAAATTTGATGAAGCAGAAAAAAAAAATGAGTGACATAGCCTGCCAGTTTCTGTTTGTGTTGTAGGTCATAATAAACTGCCCATTTGCTTTGGCATGCCATATGTTAAGGAGTTTGTTGACACTTGTATCTGACTGTATGATACTGATGCCACTACAGCTTACCTGCATGCCTGTGTCAGACTTGAGGCTCGGATGAAGACAATGCTGATAGTTAAATATAAAATTGATTGCTTCAACACTGGACCTCCTGGATTGAGCAGTGGTACTGAATGTCTAGCATTAACTGCAGCATTTGTTGGATGTTTTTAATTTATTTTTAATAGGCTAGCTGTGATTGATCCCACTCTTTCATGGCCTTAGGTGGTAGCGGAGACATAAATAAGGCTTGGGAAAATGTTGGAATATACAGGTGAAATTATTTCCAGGTTATTTCATATATATAAAGGTTACAAATACTTTTTTTGGCCATCAATATGGAGTACATATTACACAAAGATCACATACAGTTAAAGTGTAACACCATCCTTGGTAAAACATAAATGTAGACAGTGGTATAGGTGAAATATGTACAGGACTCAATGAGTAATATTTGCATCCAGATATTTTCACTTCTAGTCAAATTTTAGTTAGTCTGAAATTATGAACTTAATGTCAACATTATATGTTTCAGTGCAATCATATAAATATATTATAATCATATAAGAATAATAACGATAAATATTTGAAATAGATTTAATATATATTAAGCCAGATGAAGAAAAAATATTATGATCTGTCCAGGTTAGGTGGTGTAGGCTTATGAATTTTTAACAGCACAAAAGTGAAGGAATGTTTCATGGAAAAATTATTTACATACCAACCGTCTGTTTCAATGGCTTTACTGTTAGTCAGTCTTGTAGGCTCAAAATTTGTACCCATCTAATTTAAAGAAATATGTTCCAGAGGACAAACACATGACTCAACATAAAATGCCTTTGGAAACTTTTGCAGCATCTTATACAAGCAGCGCTATTAACATGACTGTGCTTGCTGTAGCAGTTAAGCAGTTACAGCTGGGCTTATATTGGTGGCAGTTGCCATTTCTGTTGTGATTACACTGGCCAGAGAGGACTGACATGAAAGAGAGGAGTGTTTCAGCATCCAGCAAACAGGAATGAGATGCCAGAGTGGATGTGTGGTATGGTGATTGTGCATGCTGCTCATGCAGTTCATATGGTAACTGCTGTAGATCTCAGTAGGCATTAGCACTGAATGACAGTCTGTGGCAATGGATGTATTACTACAACTCTGTTATATGTGTATTTGGCTGAAATTCTTATGTTCTCACTAATACTTTATACCAAGCCCATCCAGGCAGTGGTGAAAACTAAATGCCATTAGAGCTGGATGTGTGTTTAAACATGTGTTTACTTGCTATTTAGTCAAGACAAAATAATCCCGTTTAGAGTTTTGAAAGTAATACTCAGTGTATTGTCACTGGATGGGGTGGTAATGGAAGGACACTGCTCCAGTGGAACATTTCTAGGTCTAAAAATCACTCTATGGTGTATTTTGATATAGTCAAAGATGAAAAATGAATCAAACAGATTGGGGATCATAAAATATTTGGAGATTTTGAGACAGGTTTATTTCAGTTAGATTTCAGGGACTGTGAAACTGAGGAAGTTTACAGGATAATTTCTGATTCATCATGATTTTTGTTTGTAAAATATTGAGTGAAGAAATGTGGTACAAAGTCTGAAGTATCTAGTCCGAGTCTCTTGTAACCTTTATTCTACTGGGATGGGTATGTATATTTTAGTGCATGGTTTATGAAAAACTTATTATTTTAACATAGAAAGATAAAATTATGAAATAAACTGCATTTTGTGGAAAATAAAACAGAACTTATACAGCATGTTTTAAACTGCATTACATTTCCTTGTTACCTAAGTATGTGAAATGAATTTCTAGAGGCGTTTTCCTCCATGTGTTTGCATATGTAATGACAAGTCTTTGAAAAGTTAAGTATATTTAGATCCCAGTGTGACTTTTAATGTAAAGTTTTCTTGGTCATTCAGTATCTCTCTCACTGCTTAGAAAATTAAGTAAAGGTAAAGGTAAAGCAGTCCCGTTACAAGCCTGGAGTGGCCCAGAGGGTTCCAGGAAGTTAAGGTTCCCAGATTTCATGACAACGGCACAGGATGGTGGTGAGGTTGTTAGCTTTATGCACAGGCAGCCTTTACCCCCAAGAAATGCTCCTGTACTCATTTCCGTCAAGAGGCTGAATCGACCCCAGGGCCATAGTGCAATCTGGATGATTTTATGTCAATGAAAAATTCCAAAGACACCAGCTGGGATCAAATCAGTGACCTTCTGATTTGTAGCACAGCACTTAGAAAATTAAGTGCAAATAGGATTTGACTTTAACAATAACTCCATTGAATGCTCCCCATTTTGACATTTACTATATGTAATGTTAAATTTTGCATATACCAAATTAAAAATATTCGTGTTAATTCCATCAGTCAACAGTTAGCATTCACATCCACTGTTCTCTATGGAATCATGGAGTGGGGGGTTGCACCATATATAATGGTGAATTATTTTATGTAACCATTGAAGGCAGGTATCATGGAATGCATACGCCATAAGTAATACTGTATTTTGTTTTTATTACCTAGGTATGAAGGCCTTCTGTAAAGACCTGCTGCTGAACAGATGACAGAACTATGGTTCACTGGTATCCGCATCAGATGACGGATGTGTCAAATGTTAAACAATAATGAGGATCAGTGAAAGATTACACAAACATTGCATTGCTGGACCTGAAATTTGAGGCTGCATGAAAGTACACAACTTTCAGATTTTATCTGAAACGTACACAATTTTCAACAGTTACGATACACTTCATACTGAAGCATCAGATGTACCTTCTGACATTGCCATTACTTACTGCCTGCAGAGCAGAGACATCTCTCACCAGCAAGTTAAATGGTATGATCATGCAGAAGCAAGTTCTGTTGAATGACAGTTCCATTACTTCCAAATTATCCATTCACCTTTGATGGGATATTATGTTCCAGCAGTAGAGCAGTGTGGTAACAAAGTATAGTTTTGTACATAGCTACCATCATTGCTCTGCTTCCTCCATTGTTGGGGTTCAGGGTGGTGTTCCACTTCTAATTATGCACTTATAACCAGAGCTCAAATTTTACTATAGCACTTTACTGAAGGATGGGATTTTGTTATATTTTTGCAGACTTGTTTGGAATTTTTACTTACAGGCTTAATTCCTGAATATACATTACAGTTCCTCTAGTTTATGTGATGATGTTTTGTCTTCACATGGTGATGGGAATCTCTTCTTTTTAATTTGCATGCTGTATTCTTAGACTGGTTTAGAATTTATGACTGATATTAAACATCATAGCAGTGCCAAGTATAAGCGTACCTGCTTATTTTCGTTGTTACACTGTGCATGTTGTTGAGTTACTCAATTATTATACCAATTACTGCACATATATAGAATTTATAAAATTTATGTATGTGCAGTAATTGGTATAATAACTGAGTAAGCGTACCTGCATCATCAAGTTTGTTTGTTTTCAGAAGTTTTGTGAGATGTTCCCAGTCTTTACCACAAAACTTGTTGGATGTTGTACCCACTGCACGTGTGAGAAAGGTATATTTGCTCCATATGAAGGTAAAAGTTAAAGGTGAAGTTCACCCTAGAACAGGCCATGAAGGTCCAGAGGGTGGGTGGTCAATGCCACACCCCGGCCACTTTTAACCCTGGGAAAGAGACATGGTACCCATTGTGCAGGAGGGTGCATTGCCCCCAAGGCTGGTCTGGACGGATGCAGAAAATATCACCTCCACCAGGATTCAATCCCAGGACCATCAGGCCTGTAGAGAGTTGCTATACTTACTATGTTGTCCACATGTGTTCCATATTGAGCCAGATTTCAAATAGCAGTATTACTGAGATCAGTACAGTGGTGAATGTTGCAAAAGTTTCCTATTGTTTGTTCTAAAGAACTAAACCCATATTGATGATACCTACACCCGAGAGGCAGATCATTGGAGTATAGATAAATCCCAAGACCTACACCCCAATATTTTTTGCATATTTACAGTTCCCTTTGTTTTCTTACAAATTCTGTGTGTTTTATGAAGGGTAAACATGCTACATACTGGTCTATCAGCAGGGAGTACAGTAATTTTTATATACAAAAGGTAGTAATAATATTTTGATCTGTTGCATATGTGGAAGAATTGGTGGGATTCTTCCATGTAGACTGCATTTATGAGAACAATCATTAGGTCCACCCCGAAACGGTATGCAAGTTTGTGTTTTATAATGAATTGACTACTTCAAGAAATTGGCTTTATTTTGTATATATCACATTCAGGAGCTGAGATCTTGGTGTCTGTCATAGGTTTCCATCACTGATAATATCACGCCCTGTGACCTGTTTCATGCAAAAGACTCTCCACTAATAAATCCACATTTGAGTTTATATATGGTTGGTGAACCCATGTAGCAGTGTGATACATGAGAGCTTCTTTAGTGCGACAATGAGCTATATTATTCTTCACTCTGTTCTTTGCTGTGAGTTCAAGTTTGTAGGCCTTATAAACCTCCTCAGTTACTTGCCCTGAAACATAAGAATTCTGATTACATTTATTTTATAGAGCTATGAACATGTACAATTACTTTTTTTATCAATGTCATCAGGAGTTGCAATTGTAGGACATGAATAATGAAATGGGGTGTGAATGGAGGGTCTGGTGGCCTGATTTCATAACTGGGAACAACAAAAACCATGAAAAACCTTAATCAGGGCAGCTGGTCTCTGGGATGAGAATAAACCAAAAACAATACAAATAAGGTGCTATACACCTGACTGCAATTTGGTAGTACAAATGGGATCAAGTAATTTATTCATGGCAACATCTGTAGCCATATATTAAATCGTTAAATTAAAAAAAATATGTGGTCATACTTACAAATCTGATGACAACATACAGGTTTAGAACACAAGCTGATGAGACACTAACCTACTTACAAACAGGCAATTTTCAGTGAGACTAAAACTGTTGATTAGACAAAAATTAACAATACAGTTACTAAAAAGAAGAATGAAAGGAGCGTCTTGGAAAATAGCACAATTTTGAGAACACTTTGATCTTGATAATTGTAGAAAAACCAAAGTTTTTTCTGCTTCCAGTTTCTGCAAGTGGACTACTGGTGAAGCAGTCAGTATGGCTCCATCTTGAACCAAAAGCCAGGGTGTTAATACAGTGCTCCATGAATAGCTAGCAGCCATTACACAAACACCTCTAGGTGTACTCAATACTCTTATGTGCAGTTTTTATCTCTAAAACATTGCATTTACATCAAGTCCTGTAAGTTGAGGTTTTATATTTTCATCATCACTATCACCAAATATCTGTCATGGAGTTGGGCCACTTGTTGACCTGTTCTGGTCTCACGTATCCAGGTGATTCCTTCTGCCAATTGGGGAGTAGTGTTTCATAACCCTGGGTAATCTATTTTGAGACATTCTATTTACATGTTGTATCCAGTTTCCCTTGTATTCCAGTAATCTGTCCAAAACTGGTGTTATTTTTAACTCCTTTGCAATTTGTGCATTTGTTTTGTAATCTGTCCAAGTGTATCCTGCTATTCTTCTCATGTATTTCATCTCTGCTGCTGTTATTCTTCTGGCGTTTCTTGCTTTAATAGTCCAAGTTTCACTGCCACATAACAAGACTGGAAGGGCTAGTGTATTGTATAACTTTATTCTTGTTTTCCTAAGGGTTTTTGTGGTCTAAACACATTATTTAAAACACCTGTAACTTTCAAAAAGTTATTTAATTTGTTATCAATGTCCAATTCTCCTTCATAAGATATCATATTTCCTAAAAAATTAAACATATTTACTTGTTCTATAATTTTGTTATCTGTTACAATTTTAGTTCTCACTGAATCTCACCCTTTAAATGCCACTGATTTTGTTTTCTGTGCAGATATAGTGAAACCATATTCTGTTATTATTTGATTTAATTTATGCCCAGCTTTCTGTAGGTTATCTTTTGTGTCTGCTATTATAACTTGGTCGTCTGCAAATAACAGCGTTGACAGTTGCTGGTTTTTTTAAAGTGTCATTCCGGTTATGTCTTGATTTTGCCATTTAGTTATTATTTCATCTAAATACGTATTAAATAGTGTAGGTGAAAGAGGGCAACCTTGGCATACTCTTTATTAATTTCTACCGGTTTTGATATTTTGTTGTTAAATTTTATCAAAATGTTGTTTTGTGTGTAAATATCCACTATTGCCTTTAGCAATGTGTCTGAGATATGTCTGGATTTTAAAATGTTAAATAAAATCTGTCTTTATATGTTATCAAATGCTTTCTCATAGTCTATAAACAGCAAGTGTGTTTGCAAGTTAAATTCCCTTCTTTTTTCAATTAATAATTTAAGACAAAATGTTGGGTCTGTGCATGACTGTCCCTTTCGGAATCCATTTTGTGTTTCTGTCATAAATACTTCCGAGTACTTCTGCAGTTTCATATTAAGAATTTTGGAGTATATCGTATAGCAGATGTTAAGAATACCAATTCCTCTGTAGTTTTTGGGTTCCCTTCTGTCACCTTTCTTAAATATTGGGGTTATAACAGCATTTCTCCATTCATTTAGAACGCAATTTTATCTCTATATATTGTTTAAAAATTGTAGTAATCTCAGTCTAAACTCTTCTGGTGCATACTTGTATAGCTCTGAGTTAATGTTATCTTGTCCTGGAGTTTTATCATTTTTTGTTACTTTTAACACCTTTTCTAGTTCCTCAAAAGTTACAGAACCATGTAAGTAATCGGTCGAATTTTATTCTAACTGTAATTCATTTATGTTTGTTGTGTTCCATAACTTTTAATTGTATTGAAGGAATACATTTTCGTCTATGTTTCATTGAATATGTGCTGTTTCTTTTACAGTCTTACTAATTTGTTTTAAACTCTTGTAAACTTTGGGTTGGGTCCTGTGTGTGTTGTGTTCTACATTTGTAACAAATTTGTCCCAAGAAAGTCTTTGTCTTCTTCTTCTCTTTTAGCCAGTGCTGTGTTTCTTTTGTATTCCAGTTTGTTTTCTAGTTTCTTTGAATACAACCATTTTTTATGATTTTTTCTCTGATTCTATTAATTGTTCTATTTGTTCATCCCATATTTTTAAATACTTTCTCCTGTTTTGTCTCTTTATTGTTTCTAAACTTTCATTTGCTGCTGATTTTAATATGTTTTGTAAGTTTTTCCATTCTTTCCCGATGTCTATTTCATTTTCCTTTGTATTGCGTAAGTGGAGTTTCACTCTTTGGGTGTACAGCCATCTTATGCTTTCATCATTTAGCAATCTTACTTTAAAAAATTCCTCCTGCTGTAATGGGGTCTTTTTGTTACTCTTGTTTAACCATCGTGGTGGAAAATTTACTTTTGCAGATAATAGTAATGGTCACTATCTATTTCATTGCTTCTGTAGACTCTAAAGTCTTGAATTACCTTCGAAGTTTTCACATATGTTATAAAGTAATCAATAATTGATTTGTGTCCTCTTGTTTCCCCAGTAAATTTATGAATTTCTTTGCGCTTAAAAAATGTGTTCATTATTTTTAAATTATTAAATGTGCAGAAATCTATCAATTTTCTACCGCTGTTATTTAATGTAGCTTCTCCATTCGTACCCACTATGTTAGCAACTCTATTATCTCCAAATCTAGCGTTCATATCTCCTATCAACATTATGTAATCGTTTTTGTTCACTTTATACAATATCTTCTGTAGTGTTTCATGAAATTCTTCATTTAGTTCATCCCTGCCTTCTGTCGGGGCATATACTCCTAATATTGTTAAGTGTCCCCTTTGTGTTTTCAGTCTTGTTTCTATAACTCCATCATTCCAGAATTTATAGTGGTCTATTTTATTTGATATTGACTTGTGGATTCCATAACATAACTCCTTACTGGCCTCTGGTGTGTCACTCAACTCCACTGTAATAACCGTATAGTGTTCAGTCTCTTTTGTTCCTTGCAATTTCTTTTTACTTTCTGCAATTACAGATATTTTAATATTATTTTCATTTAAAATTTTGTCTAATTTTTCTTCTTTCTCTCCTAGCCCTCTAATATTCCAGGTTACATTAAATCATAATACCTTTTCCACATCCATGTCGTCATTTAAAGAAAATCTGTTCGGCTTCTTTCTGTGAGACTTGCCAGTGGTTAATTTTTCCCCTGAATGGGTTATGGGCCCAGAGCAGGCAAAGTCCAGTGGTAGGATTGCTGCTACCTTTAGCCTCAGGACCAGCATGTTTCTTTTCATTTTCATTCCAAACTAGTATGGGGGCATCTTACATATAAAAAGTGTGGGTGTGACAGTAGCAGTAAAAGGCTGAGCAGAAGGGTTAACTGCTGTGCCAGCAACATTTTCTGAAAGACATGAAAGAGCTTAAAACAGTCAGGATGGCCAGCCTCTGGGCAAGGCAGGTCAATCATTAAAAAATGACTCTGATTCATATACAGACAGATTGCAAAGTAACAGTTTACCATATTTCTCTGATGGCCATGTAAGAAACAAAGGCATTTTATTGGTGTTCTGAAGTTTCTCCAATTTTTCCACACTACACATTTGTTGCTGAACAGTTTGTAGCTCTTCTAGTATTTTCTCCTGAAAGAAAAATAATTCTGATAAAAATGTAAGAACTGCGTTCTTCTGGGTTATGACACAGCCTCAGTTGTCCTGAAACACTGATAAGGAATTGTCACTACTCACTGTGTAGTGACCAAGAAGAATGCAGTTCTCATCTATTTTGTGGCAGAACACTGAAATCACACAACACTGACAAATATATACTAAATCATCTGGAATGCTTGTGATGAAGGTGCATATCATAGTCCTTTTATCCTAGGCATTATACATAGTCTAGTTTTATAATTAAAAAAACATTCCTCCAAGGCTGAGGTCCAGGGACTAGGACTAACTTGGTCTAACTGCAACAATTAGGTTAGGTCCCCCACCTCCATTTGCCTGAAGACAGAAGCAGAAGTGGCTTCCAAAATGCTTTTGTTATCAGCCTCACTGATTAATGTCTAACGAAAAATAACTGACTTTGACAAACTTTCATAAAAACGTTACATTAAAATGCATTGAACTTGGTTTCCTCTTTCTTCCCTTTCACAACACTTAATAGAGCACAAATGGACTGCCTGTTAGCCTAGTGAAAACTGGGATTGCTGACACATGCATTGCAAGTCGAGTTCATCTGAAACCCCAAAGAAATAAGGGCAATTTCAACATATGAAACTCATCATATAGTAGAACTATTTTCATAACACAGAAAAGAACTGTAAGAATTATCATGAAAGCTAAAGCAAGGGATTACTGTTGGGCAATGTTCAGTAAATTTGGAATTTTAACTCCTTATTCTCAATATATTTTCTCAATTCTTATGTTTGTTGTAAAGCATAAGGATATATTTACATTTAACACTGAACTGCATAAAATAAATTGGATTTACATGTTCCTTCAGTGAATGTAACTAAAGTTCAAAAAGGAGTTTATTATTCAGGTATCACATTATTCAACTCCCTACCTCTTGGTATCAAGAAAGTAGCACATAATACTAATAAATTTAAGCATGAATTGAAAAAGTTTCTTA
>Ga0123354_10008458_pt1 | contig 15642 bp, 6 predicted proteins | sample TergutLab28metaG_2_FD_97872 | JGI IMG/M metagenome (GOLD analysis project Ga0123354, IMG submission 97872) | Labiotermes labralis P4 segment gut microbial communities from Petit-Saut dam, French Guiana - Lab288 P4 | ecosystem: Host-associated > Arthropoda: Insects > Digestive system > Gut ...
CCCACCTACCACCACCCACCCACCTACCCCCACCCACCCACCTACCCACCTACCACCTACCTACATGGCTTTTTCAGAACAATATATGGAGTGATTTACTTTTACCTTTCGTATGCATTATAGGTGTAAGTTTGTGTAACTGTACAGTAAATTCTAGGACCTCTGCGTAGGTTGTGTTACATTAGTTTGTTTTTTACGAGTATCTGTGTCACGTTACACCCAAGGACACAGTTTGGAACGTGAGCTGTTGCAACTGCACAACAGCCAGCGTACAGTCTTGACATGTTCGGTTCACTCGGTAAGTGCTTTCTTTGCAATTCGTAATTCAGTTAGGACTACAGATGCCACTCACGCATTCGTCGTTGACATCTACTATAAAATCAGTGTTTTACAGGACTAAGTACAAAGCTCTTAATTTCTCCACATAGGAACTGCTAATTAAACTTCCATTGTGATGTAACAAATCTGCTATATTCCCTTCGTTGCCTGCCTCACTTGGATTAGCATTATAGAGGCAACAACTCAAACACTTACGTTGCAAACTTTAATATTAACTTTGCTTGTTACGTCATCGTTTTTTCGGGTCCCTTGTCAGTACTGGTATCTTGTACCAGTATTTTACACATCTTAGGAAAGCTTTTTTCAAGTTCAACTTAAGTCAAACTGTATCTAGAACATAGAGGTTCTAGGATTGTTCTCATTGCCAACTTTTACCTATACCACCCAGATTTGTTCCTTCTTACAAGAATTTCCACAAATATTTGTAGAGAGTTCTACGTTATGCGAATTGCCATTTTATGTATCAACGTTCTTTGAAATGTCCTGCTTGGGCCTGTCATACAGCCTTTCGGTCTTTTATTCTGTCTACCGTGCTAGAAGATATCAGCTCAATGCGTTACGTACGTTGTCGTAAGTGCATTCATATCCAGGAACACATCCTAAGAACTCAGTTTCCTTGAGCGTTGTTTGACCGTGGATCTTCCTCATTAAATAAAGTGAAATGCCAACTTGATGCAACGAGGTAATTTTATTGACGTATTCTTAGCTCGTCATGTTTCGGGTACATACGTCCATCATCAGGAGCATTAGATGTTTAGTTGCAGCGTATGGTTTTCTGCACCAAGTTTCTGGTTGGGTGGTGGTCTTGAGAGCCGCTGCGTAGGTCGTGTGTATGGCGCGGACGCACCGTACACACAACCTACGCAGCGGCTATCAAGACCACCACCCACCCAAAAACTCGGGTGCAGAAAACCGTATGCTGCAACGCAACATCTAATGCTCCTGATGATGGACGTATGTACCCGAAACATGTCGAGCTAAGAATACGTCAATAAACCTTGTTGCATCAAGTTGGCATTTCACTTTATTTCAACTCAGTTTCTGTTGCATTAGTCTTGTTAACTCTAATGAAACTTCATTTCCTACTAACGTAATAGCAGGACATCAACAGCTCTCTTAAACTTTAGCTCTGATTATCTCAGTTTTATTTCTGATCGCCAGTTAGTAAAATGTGCAATGTCATCCTCTCTTCATTATTTTGAGTTACCATTTAGGCAGGATCAGAGACGAGATAACAAACAACACAAGCGCTAGTAAAAATAAGAACTTAATTGCCCATAAATATGTATTGCTTTGTAATCTCTGAAAAGACGGTCTGTAAATTCCTTTAGGACCCGAAAACAAATTATTTATCGTGAAGGACACGTGTACACCCAGAATTATTTATTGTCTGGGGCTGACCCTGAGGCTATGTATAATTTATGCTTGATTTTAAAAATTGTGTTGTAAAAATCATATCATAATCGTAACCAACTTAATACTGTTGGTAACTGCATTTGTACGTATCCAACTATGTGTTCCATGACACATTCACCTAATTTAAATCAAAGAGTCTAATCTTTTGTTTTTTTATTTTAATCTAAGCCTAATTATATATATTACTTTTAAAAATTCTAATCCGCTGTTTGGACGTAACATTCTTCGACGCAGTATGTGATATGTCTTCTTGAGGTGATTAGAAGTTGTTTACTGGGTTCTCTATAATCGGTTATTTTCCGAAGAAACTTAGTTTATAGTAATACTTAAGTCGAGTCCTGTAGTTTATCGTAATACGTAGGTCGAGTCCCGATATACCGCCGTTCGTAGGTTACCGCAATTTGTGTCCGGTGTATCGAGAGTGGGTAAAACGAAATACAGTACCGCCGTTTTGCCTGTACATATTTTGATTTTACTTAGTTGGGAAGGGATTGGGCGGGAGGGGGGTAAGTTTCGCGTTTTTTTTCACACTTTTAGCTTCCCTGAAACTGTCCAATATTTGAACGGGTGTGTGCTGTCCGACCGCAGCAAACATTGCATCGATGACAGAACGCTGTTTTCACCGCATAAAAGTGTGAAGACACCCAGTTTCACTTTATAAATTTCTGCTGTGTCCTATTTTCTCAATTCACTGTCGGTATCGACATGCGTTTGAAAGAAATTTTCAGAATACGCGGCAATAAATCTTATAATGTGGTCATAGTTTTATATCACCTAAATACACATATATGACATTCTTACGTCCTACATCGACACGATGACCGACCTTCAGGAAACGTCTTTTAATGCATAACACGTTTTGTGATACAGTAGTTTGTAATTTTCGTTTTGTTACCGTGCAATGTTATCATTGTTTTTCAAATACCAACTTATTGCACTATTTACTTGATAAAACACACGTTAAAATACGTACGTCTAATCCATTAAAAATTTTTTTTAATATAACACTCCTACATGTTTCAATCCTTCCGGATCATCATCAGGGAGTAAATGTTCCTATATATGAAGTTACTGAATATTTCTATATTTGTTGATGAACTATTCAATAACTTCATATATAGGAACATTTACTCCCTGATGATGATCCGGAAGGATTGAAACATGTAGGAGTGTTATATTTAAAAAAAATTTTAATGGATTAGACGTACGTATTTTAACGTGTGTTTTATCAAGTAAATAAGTAGTGCAATAAGTTGGTATTTGAAAAACAGTAGTTTGTGTATGTGGCGCATGGGAAAGGTCTGGAAGGACACGGTCGTGTGCGCATGCACTGTTATACTCGAACGTGTATTATGGTAGCTTGGACGGCCTGATGAAAGCCGCATAATTGTGGATGAAGGTAGTGGGGTATCTGTCAGAGATTCGAATAAGGACCACCCTTTCCGTGAATTAGACAACTTACCGTTGAGGTGGATCCAGCAGATCGGTACGATTTTACATGTGATAATGTAGCAATGCCAGTTTACGCCCCTTTTTCATTTGCTGAAGTTATACGTCTAATTCAAGGGGAGTCGCGAGTAATGGTAGGTTAGGCGTGGGAAGACCATGGCGTTTGCTATATTGGCAAAACATCTCGGAATTTCTCTGAACAAGCTTAGAAATTTGTCACATCACCTGATAAACTCTTTAGTTTAGTAGTATTAAAGTATAAATTGTTATTTTTAGTCGATTATATTATTGAATTTTTTATGATCTGTGCACGTTGAATGATGAATTCAGTCTCGAATACAAGTTTAGACGCCATAATATTATCTGATGTGTAGGTGCAGAACTCAGAAGGTGCTCACCCGATATCAGTATAACAGAGACTCATGTCTCCTGGAATGTTAAGGCGTATCGACTAGTAAATAAGCCCGTATGTTTCGGGTTCGCGTAATGTCTCCCATCTTCAGAGTCTTTTTGGACTTGCTGACCCTAAAGATGGAGGTACGGAGCCACCTCGAAATATCAGCACCTGTTTACCATTTTACTTGGCGTAACATTCTACAAGATTTGACTCGATTATCAGCACGGTTGTGAGCACCTCACTGCTCGCATCACGGCAGAGGCCTCGACACATTTTTGTACAATCTATCACTTGCTGTATCATGCCTTCAACATATTTTGTTCATGAGGCCTATAGAGCAATTAACGTTGTAACAGAAACAGTGATGCAGTTGCACAGCCTACATTTGTTGTAAGCCTCTTTATTCACGAGATAAAAGTAAAGCTTGCCTTCTTGTATCACCAACCTGTCTCATTCATCTCTTCCCGCTGTTGTTAAAGCACTTTTCTCATCTTTATAATTATCGCAGTTCGAGTGTTTTTATAAAGTTCTCTCTTCTGCTGCAGTAAGCCCGTGTATGCTTGCAGTTTTTGTACTACATAATCCGCCATTTACCGTAATTAAAACCATCCGCGGCTAAATGTTGCCGTCTGATCATTACACTAGTCATTCCCGGACAGAAGCCTAATCTTCACATTCCCAGTTAAAATTAGTGGAGAGCAAAGTTAGTTTTCTGCGTGTCATGCATGAGTTCCTGGTTCGATTTCGTTTTCTTCTTTTGCTGTCGTTATCTATATAAAGGAAGCCAGTGATTCAGTAAAGATGGAGATATTGTGTAGCATTCGCATTGAGTGTTATATACCTGCGAAAGCAGCTAGGTGTAAATGAAACCTATAGTAAATGTACGGATAGGCAACATTTATCTGATACATTTCTTATTCGCAATGATCTGAAAAAAAGGAGATTTTTTTTCGCTGTAACTTTTCAGCTTAGCTTCAGAATATGCCATTATGGAGGTCCAAGAAAACGAGGAGCGAATGATGCTGTGAGAGACGTCAGTTTCTGGTAACCGATTATGGTGTTGGTTTATTGGACGAAATTGTAGCAGAAGGTTTACAAGTCACTATTAAGGAGTTTAGTTTAAACGTAAATGCTGAGAAAACGATTTGTTTACGCTTCGTGCACAGAATACGTGACAGAATGACAACACAGTAGTAGCTAATAAATCGTTTTATCATGTGGCAAAGGTCGAATATACAGGGGAAACCCTAACAAATCTAAACTGTACTCGCGGAAAAATGAAGACCTAATTGGGGTAATTCCTGCTAGCGTTCGGTCCGGGATGTTTGCTGTCTGGAAACAAAGACTAAATATGCAGAAGTATAATTTTGCCCATTGTTATACGTGCTTGGGAAAAATAAATCTCTCACATGAAGGGAAGAATATGGGGTGCTGATATAGACACGAGTGTTTGGAAATGAAAGGGAGGAAGTTAACAGAGGTGTGGAGAAAACTGCATAGAAAGGAGCTTATTAATTACTACTTCTTTTCAAATATTATTCGGATGATCAAATCAAAGAGTATGAGAGTTTCGGGGCATATGAAGTTTCGGTTGGAAAACCTGACGTAACGAGCCCACTTAGAAGACCCAGGTGTAGTTGGGGTGTTAATAACATGGACCTTAAAGAATTACGGTGGGAGGGCATGGAATAAATTAATCTGACTCAGGATAGGGACAAGTGGGGAGCTCTTGTCAGTACGGTAATGGACCGTGAGGTTTCGTAAAATATAGGGAATTTCTCGACTAGCCGAGCTCCTGTTAGCTTCTCAAGAAGAGTGTGCTACGTGGGATTGGTTAGGTAGTTCGTTAAGTAGTTACGAATTTTGTTTGTTGCGTGGCGTGGGAACATGTTTTATGCTGTGTAATGGTTGTTGGTTAGACGTTTTGAGTAACTCCATAGACGTTTAGTGTGGACGTAATGTTGAGAAGCGATTGGACTGTAATCAGCTGTACAAAAGGTGCATAAATATGATTAAGTTTCATAATTTAACTGCAGTTTCTCCGATTTGTCTCAGATAATTCCGAAGATAAAACATGTGAACAGATGGGCATTCACTTTTAGACTTTGTGCAAATTACGCAGTTCTGGTATCTCAAAAGACTTTTAGGTGTGACTAGAAATAGTCTGTAACCATCAGCTGTAAAGTAAAATCTGTTTTCTGACAGATGAGGGGCTCAATAGTCGTAATATTTCCGTCAAAAACGAATAATAAAGAAAAGAGAATGGACACCAAGATACACTGTACACGGAGTGGTTTGGTTTATTTTAGTGTCTGCTAAGGTGACATTTCAAGGTGGTTGGCGGTGCGCGCGTCTTTACACTGTACATGCACATGACTTGTGCTTTATCCGGCTGTTAAGGCATGTGTTGTGGGCATGCTGAGCTCTCCATTAGACGCGAATTGTGCAGGCGATGAATCAACATCAATCAACCCCATTCCACACTATGTCAGCCGGCTGTTGTATCCAGTGAACTGATTAATCATACACATTTCATTTTATTTTTATTCCGCATTGGGTGTCATGTAAAGTTATCTGTTATGTACAAACTTAGGAAATCCGATGAGCTGGTAATACCGAGCTGGCTAATTCAGTGTTTGGCATGTATAATAATCCAACTTTATTTTAATCCCACCAGAGGGGAGGAGGAGGAGGATGATGATGATGATGATAACAGCAACAACAACAACAACAGCAACAACATGATCTTCATGGTTGCACCGTACATTGATAATATCAAATTCTTTATTTTTCCAACTAATGCACAAAAATTAATATGCGGCCATGACACTGAAAACATCTATATGTATACTGGAACCAGAAATGTAATTTTAGCTAAGCACAGGCTGTAGCTCCCTGATGATGATTTACGTAAACCGAAACATGGTGGAGCAACTTTTGTAATTTTAAATGTTTTAATAATTATTTAATATAATTTGTGTGCGTTAGTTGGACAAATAAAGAATTTAACAACCACATGGTTCTGCAACTCAATTGTCCGCCCACACTCGTGGTTGTGTCGATCGCTGGATTATTTATTATCTCAATTTTTCTTCATTCCCACAAAACATTTGTCAAAATATTCCAATTTTTAATTACTGTGTATTTTATCTACACTTCTTTACTATACCTTGTGTTTTTTCTGGTCACTGTATTGCAAGGCTGTCATAACGTAAACCTATCCAATAAAACTTTCGAAGCTGTGGCGAAGTTTATATTTTATCTCTTACTGTAAGGGAATAATATGTTTTATGGTATATTAGAAACAAGTTTCTGGGAATAATACTTGAATCAAAGAGAACAGAAGTAACTGGCCAATTGCGACTTTAATATTGAGTTCGTGTTTGTTTATACTCTTCGGATAATATGTGGGTGCTCAAATCGTGGAGAATGAGATGGGCCGAGCGGATATCACACACATGATATATGAAAAGTACATGCAAGATGTAACATTGAAATCCTAAAGTTAGACCCAGTCGTAGATGGGAAGGTAATATTAAAATGGGTCTTAAAGAACTGCTACGAAGTGCGTGGCTTAGATTTATATGGGTGAGGGTAGAGTTAAGTAGCATGGTACTGGAATTCCGTGGCTCCATAAAGGGGCCAGATGGGTGATAATCAGCTTTTCAAGAAGTTTCCTCATCTATTGAATTATTTTGTTATCACTTTTCCCTGCTTTTTCTACTCTCCTGTGGCCCAGATGTAGCTGCGCCACCTGCGCTTCATATTAATAATTTTCTGTACTTAACGAATCAACTGACGTCTTCATTTTAAGCATTAAAGCAATGTGATATAATGCTAAGTCCGAGGAACAACCAAGCAATACTGAATTGTGTTGTTTCAAACCTTCTGCAACAGATTAAGAGAATGTGTTTCCAGTACGTCGGATACGTAACGTATGGTAATCTGAGGTGTTGTGTGTATACAGGCGGAACTGTACGGCTCGTATGAAGCAGAATCAACCTATAGCTAACGTTAACGCGCAGATGTTTGTGCTGAATGCCTGGAGCATGAATGTACAGTGAGACTACACTAACACACAGTCAGCAGCACTACTACGTCTCCCTGCAATAAGTAAGGTTTATTTGAATCTGTTTGTTTTGCAGGTGGGTGGTCCGTAATTTGATTTCGAAAACCCTTTTACATGTTTTTCTCAAGTTCCTTCTGTGAAAGTATGCTTTAACCTTTTGGCACCAGATTTATTTTTTTAATTTTAGCACACCCTGTGTATAAAATGTGAACAATACAGGAACCAAATACGTTAGAATTATGAAACAAACTGCATTTTGAAGAGAAAAAATGGAGAGTGTATACCATGTTTAAAATATTCAGTACCTATATTTGTTGAATAAATATATAAAATGCAACTTTAGAGGTTAGCGGTGCGATACGTCAACTATAGTTGACGTTAGGCTTCTAAAGGTTAAAGACGAGTAACGTAGGCTTGTCGTGATGTAGTTCTGCCCTATGTCGAAGCCGCCGTAACGGTGACGACACTCATTTCACTCACCATCTTCAGGGCGAATGATCCTGATGGATATCCAAAGACCTATATAGTTTGTCGGTCATTTCCTCCGTTCGCGTCATTTACCGTGAAGATGGTTTCAGTGATGCAAGTCGAAACTTCGGAACAACTTCCAGCATATCGGCATGAGTAAACCATGACAACTTAAAGACAAACGTTCATGAATCGTTACGTAATCATCACCAGTTCATACGCATCATTCCTGAGGGTTGTCGAGGTTCCCCCGTAACTTGGGATTAGGCGAAATTGTCCCTGTCCCTCTCTAGTTAGGGTTAGCATCCTCCCTTATTTCCTTCAGCGTCGCAGAAAAATTTAGGTTTACGCGATCTTGAAAATTCGGGTTTACATTAGCAGTAAATGTGCAGTTAAATTTCACCCTGGAACAGACCTAGAAGGCCCAGAAGGGCGGTAGGAACATAGTTCTAATTTTCCTTTTACCTGGGCGCTAGATGGAGGTGTGTGGTCGACGCCACGCCCTGGCCACTTTACGGCCGGTAAACAGAAACAGTATCCATTTTACAGGAGGCTGAGTGAACCCAGAGTCGTTCTGGACGGGTGCGGAAAGTCCCCCCCCCCCCCCCCCCACCGTTGAGCCCGTAGCGAGCCGCTATACCGACTGGGGCTACAGCACCATCACTGGCATCCTATCAGCCCCTTTTCAGAATCACCCACTTCTCGAATCGTTCCCCTGTAAGTTGGAGCAGAATTTGACATATAACGCATGGGGTCAGTGTATCCTCTGCTTGTTTCTCTTGTCAGTTCATTTTGGTGCCGCACACCAGTAATGTTATACGTATCGGTGTTCACAATACCCAGGAAGTGTATCAGCTTGTAAAGGTCGGTAATGTAGTTTAGAGAATAGCAGAAACTGTTTCTTTTGCGTCTTGTTTTGATTAGTTAAATGAGTGTTCTTTATCTCCCTGCTCCGACACGTTTCATGAAGAGTTGTATCGGACATGCTTTTTTGTCCCTAACCTCCTAGACGTGCATTTGGAACGCTGCAGATTTCCAGCTGTCCTGACCGAGATGTTTCATGATTTGCATCAGCCTCTGTCAGGGCCCCGAATGTCTCCTTTCAAACCTTAACCAACCTGTCCTTACATTATTTGCCAACAGTACAGTCTGTAATATTTACATGTGTAAAAACCCGCACACATTTTAATAAACAAATAAGCAGGCAAAAACTCCCGTCATTTAGTATTACGGTGTATGAGTATATCGCTGTAAGGCAAGAGGTGAAACTGCTCGTGTGTAAGTCATGAACGAATATGGGGGAATGGAAGTGTAAATCCACTCATTCATGACATCGGCACTAGATGAAGTGAGTGGTCAGCTTCGCTCGACGCCTCAACTCCGGGGAATGCGTCCCTGGTACCCATTGACTAGGCAGCTCGGGGTACGGCAGAGCCAATCCGGACGCTTTCGAGATGAGATAACGGTATTCCTTACTCATGCCGGTAATCGAACCACAGTTCCTCCAACCCCAGCCCGTAACCTAGCCACTTTCATCTCTACGACATGCGGTTCTTAGATGCCCTAATTACATCTGTTTGCAGAGCATGTCACGCGCCTTAGAGCCTCGTTAATTTTTCCACCAAGAATACATGTTAAAGTTTATAGTTCCGAGACACTGCAAATAATCTAGAAACAGTCATTCATTTGTTGTACAAAAACGAACTGTTGTGACGCATTAAAAATCAGTTTTAGTTGTGTGTGGTTTGCGATTGGTGGGGTGCCCTAGCTTAGTGTCAGATGACAGTACTACAAAACTGTGAGTCCTGTCTCGAATTCGGAGCAAGGCTGTCACTCGCATAACTTTCCGTAGTCGTTGTGACGAACATAAAGATATCGGGCAAGCTTGCAACATGTAGGCAGGAGCCTTACCTTGCATTTTTTTCTGCTTCCATGCAATGATAATCTGTTTTGTTCTGATACGGTTTGTATTGTTACTAGTGTACATTGTGATAAAATGCTGTCTTCTGAATACAGTAGTGAAAATATTTGAACAGGTGTTCATTGACAGATTATTGAACAACAAGCGGTTGTCATATCGGTTTATAAACGTATGAATCAGTAACTTTTTTTATCTGCATTCGTAATAAGTTTGATGTAGACATTTTTCCTCTTGCAGTCCGCCTCGGTATCGAAGGTCAGAGAGAAACAGCGTGCTAGATGGCTAATTTAGCACTAATGCCCCGCTATCGCTAGCAGTCGCATCGCATAAAAGTTCTAGCCCAGTATTTTTATACATGTGATTGTTTCCCCCTACACTGAGAGTATTTGCTGCAGGGACGGGAAGATCGATAAAATTGCCTTCATAGAATTTTCGTCATTTTTATTCTCGGCTACATTAATAAGGAGGAATTTGAGGAGGATGGATCGGCGGGGTATGTAGAACGAATTCAATATGTTGTAAATGCGTATAACATTTTGGTCGGAATTTTTACAGGGAAGAAACCCCCTTCGGAAAGAAAGGCGTTGGAAGAAGGGTGCTATAATGTCGCATGAGATGAATGAGGGATTTGTGGTGGATTCGTCTGGCGTAGGACATTTGTGGGTGGCAGGCTGTTGTGGATACGTTAATGACCTTTGGTTTCCACAAAAGGAAGGAAATTTCTTTGGTTAGCCGTGTCCCTGGTAGGTTTGAAGAAGGACCATACCCCTTAGAGTCAGGGTTCCAGGATGCATGCAGTCACAAATTAATTATTTAGATTGAAATCAGCCTAGAATGTTTGGTGAAAGTTCAAATTAAAAAGCGTCTTGTGGTATATCATTATTTGTTACTCTGTTAATTTACCTCTGTTACAGTCTTGTAGTTGTTCACCATTATAGTAATTCATAACATATTCTATTTTCCCCCGAAAATTTCATGACCTTGATTGACTCACTTCAGTGTTAGACATTAGCTTCGAATATCCTATTCTTGCCATGATACTGGTTGGCTGGTCGGCCGGCTGACCGTTTGTTTTTTGATATTACACACTGTATATAGCTACACGGTCTGTCGTTGCTACAAGAATCTTGCATACAGAGTTTGGTAGTTATGGTAACACCAGTATTTGGCTGGAATACGAAGTAAGGTACACTGTACTTTCACCCCTATCAGGCAGTACCATACTCATACAATGCGCATAACATAGGGCTAACTAAATCATACAGGCTGTAGATGCTTTTTCATGAGCCTTTTTCGAAAACCCTTCCTTGTCCCAATGAATTTCGAAAAAAAATGGGTGGGAATGTAACTAAGATAATATGGTTTTGGGGAAAATTGCTGAGTATATCACTGTCCGGTTCCATTGTTAATGTTCATACCGGGTGTGTTCGATCGTTCAATCGATTACATTGGCTGTGTAACTGATGGAATGCGTTTCACGTTCCTTAAAGCTTGAACTGCGATATAGCAACTGCCGTTATTAAGCTTCGGTGTACACCGACGGGGTCAGTTCCAGTCCCCTTTGTTTAATGGTCTTCTGAAGGTCCACATAAAGACCTTGTTAGAAGAAATCGGAATCCAATATTGGATTCTGGATCTTGTTGAAAGTGTGTGCAATAAAGTGTGGTCGATTGGTTGTGTTTCTGGTTTGTCATCAGTGGATAATCTGACAGCAGGGGGAACTAATTAGTGGACTTTCATTAATTGATTGCTTGAACTTCAGAACTTTCTTCTGTTCCGCTGCGTGGTATAAACACGCAGCCCATTATCAAAGAAACATACCTATATACATGTGTGTGTTTATATATATATATATATATATATATATATATATATAGTACAGCGGTTAGTTACTTTTAATGATTTCATTGACTATACTCAGATTTATGTTTCTCAATGCAAATTAATATTATTTGTGACACTTAGTACGTCGCAAGACACGTCAAGAAAGGAAACTCACGAAAAAGCGTTTTTCCTTTGCCAGCCCTAGTTTCGTCAGCATGCCAGACATACCCTATATATTTGCACCGGTGAATGTCGATGTATAACTTTGGCAGCGACTTCACTTTTATAAAAAGCCCAAGGCTTTGTTTGCACTTTACTGTTGTTACCGCAGGGTACCTAAGATATCGGAGATTGACACTTTTTTATCTTTTAATTACAGCGGCGGGCTTATCGTCATATACGTGAATGCTGAGAGCTGCTTTACAAAACCAGCGAAGTGTAAAGCAGAGGGATCTCTATTTTGACACGGCGTTCGAAAAGAGGACGTAACCTTATCACATCAAGATACAAACGTCTTTTAGATATCTCTGGCAGTTCTTGATTCATTACAACACGTTTGTGTTGGACATTGTCCATTGGTTCTGGCTTATTGACGCCTTATTTTCTTTCGATAGTTTCCTGTGACACGTCCCTGACACTTTCAGTGCACATTTAGAACATCTGAACACGAGAAATCTGAACTTTTGTGCTCTGAAAGGTTTTAAGGGTTCTCGCTTCGAAGCTTTTGGATCACAGGAAAATAAAATACATGTATTTTCAGTAATGTATGTGTAACCAGCCACCTAAACTTGTAACTTGATGGAACTCCAAAGTGTAACTGTGTGAACTGTTTAATTCGGTGTTGTAACGTGCCTGCGAATGTCTGGAATGTTTCACCCGTAGCCTCAAAGCGCTTCAATTTATCAGCAGTCGTGCTCATTATTCTTTTTAGGTGCAGGTATTACGGAAATATTAGATGCAATAACTTTTTTTCGCATTGAACACAAATCCTGGTTTTGTCTAACTGTGCATTGTTTCAGTAAGTAGTCGGATAAGAACTTACCTAAGAATCCTGGTATCGCACCAAGTGGCATGACGAAGAGGCTAACTAGAAGGTCCGCTATGGCGAGGGAGAGCAAGAAGTAATTGGTGACATTTTGTAGACGGCGATCCATACAAACAGCTAGACACACGAGGATATTGCCTACTCCACCGGCCACTATGAAAGCTAACACGAAGAGGAAACTCCAGTCGTGGTGATGAGTTTCCGAATCCGAATACTCTCCAAACCCAGAAGGTGTCGACACACCACCCGTCGTCGACTCCACGTTCAGCAAGACACTCTGCAACGAACACTTGACATATTCTCCAATGGCTTCCCGTATGGCCGCAGATTTATTCCCCTCACTTTCTTCCAACATGAATAGTTCCTTTTGTGAAAAAGACACATTGCCGCTGGTCACTGTTGAGATGAAGTCTTCACTGGTCACATTTGCACTTTTTGGACTACTGCAGTCCATGAACATATCCATAAAACCACCTACACTACACGAAACGGATTTGATTACGTTTGGAATTCTCGCCCAGATAACATCGTCTTCGTCGCCCAGCAGTAACAGACGCAGTGTCATGTTAAACATGCTGGTGGAATTGCCGGCACAGTACTTGCACTGTGAGAAGCTGTTGTGATGGCCGGCGCACAGAAAGTACTCGTATTCCTCAGCTGCTTGAGTCGTGTTCCACTGCTGGCAGTCCAGCAGCCTGGCCTTCGCACTGTTGATGTGTGTGTTGTCGCATGGTGGGATGTGTACAGATGTATTGAGGCTGGGGGCCTTCAGCTGACACAAAAATCCTGTCAGCCAATCAGTGTTTGGTGTATCAGGTGCCTCCATCACTTCACAACAACTTAAGTATATATTTAGTTATTTCGATTTTGTGCAGGAGCAGACATCTGTAGCATCTTTATAAAAATAAAAGTCTGTCCGATAGTTCCGATGTTCTGTGTAGTTTCATTATGTAGCAATTTCCGTGTCTTCCGCTGCTTAATTTTGCTACCATATGCGACGCAAGTGACTTGGAAATTTTCTAACCTCAGTGTTCTCCATTTGTTAGTATCAACAACACTCCGAACAATAAATCACCTGTCCTGAAGCATCCTCTGCTAAAGAGAAATGAGGATGATTTTCTATACGTTTTACACACAACCAGGTTTTGTTCATCGAAATGCTTCCTGCTTCAGGTTTCCCTCTAAACTCTTTTATTTCATTTCCAAACTACAAAACACGTGTACGTTGTATACCTCTTCATCGCGCACCGGAGCCACCAGGTTCCTCCATTTCATTTAAATAATGACAATTTATTTACTAGAAGATGACGAAGAAGCAGGGCCAACATTGTAGTATGATATTTTGTTTCAAGGAACCCTCCCATCCTATTTACGTCTTGCGCCATGGGAAAGGTATAAACGAAATCTTACCAAGCCGAAGTGATTTAAAACTACTCTTTTTCTAAACAGAGCGTCACTAATTAAACTCTCTTTGACCCTTGTGGAAGGTGGTTAAAATGAAGCTTTGAAAGTCATCACTGCGGCTGTGTAGTTTCTTCCCTCCCACCACCGCGTACTAATAGCACGTTTTCGATCCACCAATTAGATTTAATTGCCCATCTTATAATTAGAACACCCATAAGCAGAAAATTGATACCTTCTTGTAATCTGTAATTTTATTTAAAATGTAATTACGTTACATTAAAAAATTTAAACCCCCCAAGACACGTATTAGTCAGATACTGAGAAGCAACCTCGGATATGAACGCGTGTCTTTAAAACAGTTCCTCTACAGCTTATGAGTTTCACAAATACCTGCGTGTTAACGGCTGACTGGTAACGCCAGTTTTTACATGCATTAAGTAGAGCAAAACTCAGTATAATAAGTATCTTGATTAATGTAGTGAATATAGATACATAAGTCCCCTCCGTAGTCTAATTACGAAACAAATTGCTGTTTGGCATTGAACGTCGGCACCACGTTCGCTTCGCTGTCGGCCTAGACGTACAGTCCAACCGCGGGCTACTGCTCGCCTTGTGCAGGAAGCAAGACACTGCGAGTTGGGGCCAGGCACATGCAGGCTCTTGCCTGTCGTTCCATGACGTCACCCGTCCTGCGCACACTCCTGTTCGTTGTCTTAATGAACTGAAATATTTTACCACTTCCCTGACAAACGTTGTTTCTGTTCAATAGATTTATTTTACGTAAGTTATGTTCTTACAATTTCAAATACCATTGCCTTGCTTACTTGACGGGAGTATTTCACCAATAAAGTCACAGAAGGAACATGTTTATACTTAAAATTAATTAAGACTTGCTTCTGTTATTCATTTTGCAGTTAAACTGTGACCGCTTACTTACCTACTTACTTACTCCATGGTGCAGAGTCCTTCTTGAGAAGCTAACTGGTTTGCAGCTAGTCAAGAAATTGCTCGCATTTCATGGAACCCGAAGGTTCATTGCCGTACTCACAAGCGTCCGCCACCTGTCCCTGTCCTGGGCCAACCCAATCCAGTCCACATACCCACATCCCACCTCCTGGAGATCCATCCTAATATTCACCCATCTACGCCTAGGCCTCGCCAGTGGTTTCTTTCCCTCCGGCTTCCCAACCAAGACCCTATACGTCCCCCTCTCCTCCCCCATACGCGCCACATGCCCAGCCCATCTCATTCTTCTCGATTTTATCACCCGCACAATATTGGGTGAGGAGTACAGATCACTTAGCTCCTCG
>Ga0123354_10008459_pt1 | contig 15641 bp, 18 predicted proteins | sample TergutLab28metaG_2_FD_97872 | JGI IMG/M metagenome (GOLD analysis project Ga0123354, IMG submission 97872) | Labiotermes labralis P4 segment gut microbial communities from Petit-Saut dam, French Guiana - Lab288 P4 | ecosystem: Host-associated > Arthropoda: Insects > Digestive system > Gut ...
GCAAGCGCAAACCCAAGACGGACACGCCCAAGGGCTATGTCGCTGGCAACATCGCTCGCGCCCATGTCTCTACCTCCAGGGTCATGGCTCAGGTGCGGCAAAGACCTTGAAAGGGGTGGCTCTCAGGCCCAGCAGCGGTCAATTGATCGCGCTGGCGTGAACGCCACCGCTTGTGCCACAGCCGTTTGTCATCGGCTTCCGAACGCGCCGTGGTGTGGCCAAAAATCGGCGTTTTTCGATAGCTCCTGCTCATGGCGCATCATCCCAGCCGTACCAGCCATCGACAAACTCTCCCACCTCTGCGTCAGCCACCTCGGGCCGCTGCCGCACCCAATCCAGCACGGCCTGACGATCCTCCTCAGTGGGCGATCCCCGCTTGAGCGTAGAGACGATGCCATCCGTTGCCAGCAGCGGCAATGTGCCGCTAAAACCACCCACGACGAGGCTGCGGGATTCAATCAATTCAATGAAATCGTCCAGGAAAGTATCGAGCCTTGCCTCCTCTATCGGCTGGTGGAGGCGTATGCGAACTTCGAACGCCCGCTCCTGAAACTCGCCCACGCGCAGCTTCTTGCGCTGACGGCGGTTCAGGCGGGCCAATTTCCGGGCAGAAGGGATTTGTTTGAGCATCAATCTGTCCTTGTGCTTCCTGCTGTGGCATCGAAGGGGCTGCGAAACGGTGGCAGCGGCAGCAGCGTGCCGTCGGCGAGAATCTCGGTGCGTTCGTCGACGCGGTGATTTGGGTCTTCGCAGGGCTTGTCGTACACGACGTGGTACCTGTGCGTTCACGCCGGGCAACGACCGCCTCACCTCCGTCCACGACACGCAGCAACAGGCGATTGAACGCGCGCGGGACATCGCCATCAACCAACAGAGCGAAATGCTCATCCAAGGTTGTGACGGCCAGATCCGTGAGCGCAACAGCTACGGTCATGATCCGTTCCCACCCAAGGGCTGACGTCAGGGCTGGTCTCGCGGGTTTGCACGGCAATCTGGAACAGCAAACCCGCGAGCCAACCATCTCCATCGGCACACGCACAACCCATTGACGAGAAACGCCGCCTGCGTGTGCCACGGCGAAGAAGTTGGCGCAGGTTTCGAGAGAAGATAGGGCGGAACAAGGGCAAATCGGGCGGGTCATGCCGCCCGTGCCCGGCACGGCTGGCACACGCAGAATGGCCGGGAACCCCGCGTGGCGGGCGGATTCCGCAAAGGAAAACGCCCAACCGAGAACGGTTGGGCGTCAATGAGTGGTGGAGAGGAGGAGGATCGAACTCCCGACCTCCGCATTGCGAACGCGGCGCTCTCCCAGCTGAGCTACCCCCCCACAAAACTTTGCGTATTTTAGCGCACCTTGACCGATCCCGTTTTCAGGCAGGTCGCGCCTTGGCGCAACGGCAGGCAACTCCTGTCCGGGCCATGTTTCCCGCCAGGGAGCCCCGTCCAGCACTCACCCGCCGCACTTTTCCTTGATGAAGTCGGGCACGGCAATGGCCTTGATGGGGCCGCCGTCGCCGTCGGGGCGGACGATGAAGGCGCGCGTTTCGCGGCCTTCGCACAGCACGGTGTCGCCCCGCATCACCACGTGCCGGTGCACGTAGGTCTTGGCGGCCCAGGATTCGATGCTGGTGTGCACGTGCAGCGTGTCGCCGTAGGTGGCCGGGCGCAGGAATTTGGTGTGAATTTCCAGCAGCGGGTTGCCGATGATGCCGGTGGTCTTGACAAGCTCGCGCCAGGGCGCGATGCCGCACTGCATGAAAAAGTGCAGCGAGGAAGCGTCCATCCAGCGGCTGAAGTTGGGAAAGAAGACGATGCCGGCGGGGTCGCAGTCGCCGAACGCGACCTTCACTTCGTAGACGGTGGTCTTGCTCATGGACGCGAGGCCCATCAGCCCTTGGCCATCGGCAGGCCGGGGGTGCGGCTCCACTCGCTCCAACTGCCGCCGTACAGCACCGTGGGAGCGTAGCCGGCCAGTTCCATGGCAATCATGTTGGGCAGGGTGCTGACGCCGCTACCGCACTGGTGCACCACGCTGGCCGGGTTGCGCCCGGCCAGCAGGGCGTCGAACTCGGCGCGCAACTGCGCCGGTGGCTTGAAGCGCCCGTCGGCGCCGAAGTTGTCGGTGAACGGGCGATTCAGCGCGCCGGGGATGTGGCCGCCCACCGGGTCAAGCGGTTCCACATCGCCGCGAAAGCGCGGCCCGCCGCGGGCGTCGATCAGGGTTTGCGCGGGGCTGTCCAGACGCGCGCGCACTTCGTCGATCAGCGCCAGCCGGCGCAGTTCGGGGCCAGGCCGGAACGCGGCGGCGGGGAGGCTGCGCGCCGGGCCCGATTCCATCGCCCCGCTGGCGGCGGCCCAGGCTTGCAGGCCGCCGTCGAGCACGGCCACGGCGTCGTGGCCGGCCCACTTGAGCATCCACCACAGGCGGCCGCAGTAGTTGGCGCCGTTGCGGTCGTAGACCACGGCCTGCATGTCGTTGGCAAAGCCGATGCGCGACAGCCAAGTGGCCAGACGCTCGCGCGTGGGCAGTGGGTGGCGTCCGCCGTTGACGGCCTCGGCGCCGGCAGGGGCGCTCAGGTCGCGCTCCAAGTGGGCCTGTTGGGCACCGGCGATGTGCTGTTCGGCGAACATGGCGTCGGCTTTGGCCGCGTCGCTCAGCTCGAAGCTGCAATCGAACACCATGAGCGGCGCGCCGCTGGCTTGCAGGGCCTGCAACTGGGCGGCGGTGATGAGGTGGGTGTAGGCCATGGTCAATGTTCCTCGGCGGGCGGGTTGGGCAGCGCGCGGGCGCGCAGGAAAGTGGCGACGATGCCGCTGGCGATGATGGCGCCCATGCCCAGCCAGCCGATCAGCTCGATCCGGTCATGGAACAGCAGCAGCCCGAACAGTGCCGCGAACACGATGCCGGAGTATTGCAGATTGGCCACCACCATGGTCGCGCCGCGGGTGTAGGCGCGGGTCATGCACAACTGGCCCAGCGCGGCCAGCACGCCGATGGGCAGCAGCCACAGCGCCTGGGCCGAATCAAGCGGATGGACCTCGAAAAACGTCATGCCGACGCCGCCGGCCAGGGTCGCGCCGATGGAAAAATAAAACACCGTGCGCGCCTCCGGCTCGCCCACCCGCCCCAGCGCCGACACCTGGATGTAGGCCATGGCCGACAGCAGCCCGGAGATCAGCCCGATCAGGCCAGCGAACAACTGGTTTTGTTCCAGCGTCGGGCGCAGTATCATCACCACGCCGGCAAAACCGGCCAGCACGGCCAGCACCGGCGGGCCCTGGCGGCGGATGTCGGTCAGCTTGCCCATCACCAGGGTGCCGCCGACCAGGAACGCCGCCACCCACACGCCGCTCATGTAGTTGAGCGTCATGGCCGTGGCCAGGGGCAGGTGGGCGATGGCGAAGAACCAGCACGACAGCGCCGAGACGCCGACGACGTTGCGCCACACGTGCATCAAGGGCACGCTGGTGGCCAGGTTGACCCCGCGCGAGCGCGCCAGCGCCCACATGAAAATGACGCCGATGGCGCCCCGGTAGCAGACGATCTCCAGCGGCCCGAAGTGCGGCGAGGCGAACTTGATGCACACGCTCATCAGGGCGAAGAACAGCGAGGCGGCGATCATCCAGGCGGCTTGCATGGGCGGGCAGGGCAGGGTGTGTGAACAAAAAAACGGCCTGCTTTGGCGCAGGCCGTTGTTTCCTTTTGCGGGGCCGCCGTCAGGCCGGTCAGGCCGTGACGGTCATGCCCATGGCGCGCCGGTACCACTCGTGGAACTGCTGCATGCCGTCTTCCATCGGGCTCTGGTAGGGGCCGACTTCGTTTTCGCCGCGTTCCAGCAGCGCCTTGCGGCCGGCGTCCATGCGCTCGCCGATTTCGTCGTCCTCGATGCAGGTTTCCATGTAGGCGGCGCGCTGCGCTTGCATGAACTCCGGCTCGAAGGCGACGATTTCCTCGGGGTAGAAGAACTGCACCATGTTCAGCGTCTCGCCCACGCTCACCGGGTGCAGCGTGGAGATGGTCAGCACGTGCGGATACCACTCGACCATGATGTGCGGGTAGTAGGTCAGCCAGATGGCGCCGCGTTCGGGCTTTTTGTTCTGGTTGTAGGCCAGCAGCGCCTGGTGCCAGCGCTCGTACACCGGGCTGCCGGGCCGCCCGCCGGGCGTGAGATCGGCGGCGGTGCCCACGGTCTGCACCGAGTACTCGCGCCCGAATTCCCAGCGCAGGTCGTCGCAGGTGACAAAGTGGCTCAGGCCGGGGTGGAAGGGCGCGACGTGGTAGTCCTCCAGGTAGACTTCGATGAAGGTCTTCCAGTTGTAGCGGCAGGTGTGCAGTTCGGTGTGGCCGAGCGCGTAGCCATCGAACGAGAGTTCCCTGGCCAGCGTCATGCCCGCCAGGTCGGCGACGATGTCGCGGCCGTTGTCCTCGAACAGCATGCCGTTCCATTCGCGCAAGCCGTAGCGGTTCAGGTTCAGGCACGGGTCCTGCGCGAAGTGCGGCGCGCCCAACAACTCGCCGCCCGCCGAATAGGTCCAGCGGTGCAGCGGGCAGACGATGTTGCCGCCCGCCGCGCCCTTGTGCTCGGTGGCCAGTGAACCGCGCCCCTTGAGCATCACCGCCTGGCGGTGACGGCAGACGTTGGACACCAGCCGCACGCCGCCTTGCGGGTCGTTGATCAGGGCGCGGCCTTCGCCTTCCTGCGGCAGGGCGTGGTAGTCGCCGGGGTTGGGCACGGACAGCCGGTGGCCGACGTAGCGCGGACCGGCGTCGAAGATGAGCCTCGACTCGCGCTCGAACAGCGCTTGATCGAAATAGGACTGGACGGGAAGTTGACTTGCCGCCTGCTGGAACTGAAGACTTAAATCAGACATGTGGTATCCGACCTAGAGGCTCCCCCTATGAAGGGGCAGGAAGGGATCTGGAAATGGGACGCGTAATTTTTAATTTTACCGTGCCATGCCGTACATGGAGTCAGGGGTGGCGGGCGTCGTCCCTAAAATAGACACTTTGCCCAGCCATGTCCCGCAAAGCCCACGCACGTTTCGTCGCGCCTGCCAGCTATGGCGACGCCGTTCAGCAGCTCGAACAGTTGCTGGCCGGCCTGGAGTCGGGCCAGTTGGCGCTGGAAGACCTGCTGGCCGAGTACCAGCGCGGCACCGAGTTGTTGCGCTACTGCCGCGACCGCTTGCAGGCGGTGGAAGATCAGGTCAAGGTGCTGGAGCAAAGCGGCGCGGCCAAACCGTGGGACGGGCAATGAGCGTTATGGATTTTTCGTCCTGGATGGCCGCCCGGCAGGCGCAAGTCGAAGCGGCGCTGTCGCGCTGGGTGCCGTCGGACACCCCCGCCGGCCTGGGCGAGGCCATGCGCTACGCGGTGCTGGACGGCGGCAAGCGCCTGCGCCCGTTGCTGGTGCTGGCCGCCAGCGAGGCGGTGGGCGGCAACGCCGAGGCCGCGCTGCGCGCCGCCTGCGCGGTGGAGCTGATCCACGCCTATTCCCTGGTGCACGACGATCTGCCCTGCATGGACAACGACGTGCTGCGCCGTGGCAAGCCGACGGCGCACGTGCGCTTCGGCGAGGCGCAGGCACTGCTGGCCGGCGATGCCTTGCAGGCGCTGGCGTTCGAGCTGCTGACCCCGGAAGGCGAGGCGGTGCCGCCGGCCATGCAGGCCGAACTGTGCCGCCTGCTGGCGCGCGCCGCCGGCGTGCAGGGCATGGCCGGCGGGCAGGCGATCGACCTGGCCAGCGTCGGCCTGCCCCTGAGCGAGCCGGCGCTGCGCGCCATGCACCAGCTCAAGACCGGCGCCCTGCTGCAATCGAGCGTGCGCATGGGCGTGGCCACCGGCGCGCGAGTGCTGTCGGACGCGCGCGCAGCGCTGGATGCGTACGGCGCGGCCATCGGGCTGGCCTTTCAGGTGGTGGACGACATCCTCGACGCCACCACCGACTCGGCGGCGCTCGGCAAAACCGCCGGCAAGGACGCCGCCGCCTGCAAGCCGACCTACGTCTCCCTGCTGGGGCTGCCCGCCTCGCAGGCGCTGGCCGACGAGTTGCGCGAGCAGGCGCAGCGCGCGCTCGACGCCAGCGGCCTGCCCGGCGTCGGGCACCTGCGGGCGCTGGCGGATCTGGTGGTCCAACGCAAGAATTGAAGTGAGACACGCGGCCTTCCCCCTCTCCCCCAACCCCTCTCCCACCAGGGGGGAGGGGAGTTCAAGTCCCTCTCTCCTGGTGGGAGAGGGGGTGGGGAGAGGGGTAGGCGTCCGGGCGACCGGCTTTGTTTTTTTGAATGTGAAGCCGTTTCATGCGTCGCAAGCAGCGCGACGCGGCGATGAATGACCGACATGACCGCACATCTCCTCGAAACCATCAACGACCCCGCCGATCTGCGCCGCCTGCCGCGCGCGCAGCTCAAGGCGCTGGCCGATGAAGTGCGCGAATGCGTGTTGCAGAACGTGGCCAGAACGGGCGGGCACCTCAGTTCCAACCTGGGCACGGTGGAGCTGACCATCGCCCTGCACCACGTGTTCAACACGCCCCACGACCGGCTGGTGTGGGACGTGGGCCACCAGACCTACGCGCACAAAATCCTCACCGGACGGCGCGAGCGCATGCCCACGCTGCGCCAGTTGGGCGGCATGTCGGGCTTTCCGCGCCGCGACGAAAGCCTGTACGACACCTTCGGCACTGCGCACTCGTCCACCAGCATCTCCGCCGCGCTGGGCATGGCGCTGGCGGCGCGCCAGAAGGGCGAGGACCGCATGGCGGTGGCCGTCATCGGCGACGGCGCCATGACCGGCGGCATGGCCTTCGAGGCGCTCAACAACGCCGGCGTCGAGCGCGACGCCCGGCTGCTGGTGGTGCTCAACGACAACGACATGTCGATCAGCCCGCCGGTGGGCGCGCTCAACCGCTACCTGGCGCAACTGATGAGCGGGCAGTTCTACGCCGCCGCCAAGAACGTCGGCAAGACCGTGCTCGCTCCCGTGCCGCCGCTGTTCGAACTGGCCAAGCGGCTGGAGCAGCAGGCCAAGGGCATGGTGGTGCCGGCCACGCTGTTCGAGAAATTCGGCTTCAACTACATCGGCCCCATCGACGGGCACGACCTGGATTCGCTGATCCCCACGCTGGAAAACATCCGCGACCTGATGGCCCGCCAGGCCGGGCCGCAGTTCCTGCACGTGGTGACCCGAAAAGGCCAGGGCTACAAACTGGCCGAGGTCGACCCGGTGGCCTACCACGGGCCGGGCAAATTCGACCCGGCGGTTGGCCTGGTGCCGCCCGCCGCCGCGCCCCGACCCACCTTCACCCAGGTGTTCGGTCAGTGGCTGTGCGACATGGCCGCCGCCGACGACAAGCTGGTCGGCATCACCCCGGCCATGCGCGAAGGCTCCGGCATGGTGGAGTTCCACCAGCGCTTTCCCCGGCGCTATTACGACGTCGGCATTGCCGAGCAGCACGCCGTCACCTTCGCCGCCGGCCTGGCCTGCGAAGGACTCAAGCCCGTGGTGGCGATCTACTCCACCTTCCTGCAACGTGCCTACGACCAGCTCATCCACGACGTGGCGCTGCAGAACCTGCCGGTGGTGTTCGCTCTCGACCGCGCCGGACTGGTCGGCGCCGACGGCGCCACCCACGCCGGCAACTACGACATCGCCTTCCTGCGCTGCATCCCCAACGTCAGCGTGGCCTGCCCGGCGGACGAGCGCGAATGCCGCCAGTTGCTCAGCACCGCCTACCAGCAGGGCCACCCCGTCGCCGTGCGCTACCCGCGCGGCGCCGGCGTGGGCGTGCCGCCGCTGGACGATTTGAGCGCGCTGCCGTTCGGCAAGGGGGAGTTGCGCCGCCAGGGCGAACGCATCGCCATCCTGGCCTTCGGCACCCTGTTGTATCCCGCGCTGGAAGCCGCCGAGCGCCTGAACGCCACCGTCGTCAACATGCGCTGGGCCAAGCCGCTGGACGCGGCGCTGCTGCTGGACGTGGCGGCGCGGCACGAACTGCTGGTGACGGTGGAGGAGGGCAGCGTCATGGGCGGCGCGGGCAGCGCCGTGGCCGAAGCCCTGAACGCCGCCGGCCTTGCCAAGCCGATGCTGCAACTGGGCCTCGCCGACGAGTTCATCGAACACGGCGACCCCGCCCGCCTGCTGGCCTTGCAGGGGCTGGACGCGGCGGGCATCGAAGCGTCCATCCGCGCTCGCCTGGACGCCGCCGCCCGGCCAGCGGGGCCGGCGCTGAAGGTGGTGGGCTGAGGGGCGAGCGGCCCATTGGAGTAGGATTCAGTCCTATCGGGATCACGAAAGCCACGCATGCGAACCACCCAGCAAATGAGCATTACGTTGCCCAGCGACATGGCGGACGCCGTCAAGGCCAAGGTGCGCGCCGGCGAGTACGCCAGCGAAAGCGAAGTGATCCGAGATGGCTTGCGGACGCTGATGGCGCGCGACCGCGCCGTGGAAAGCTGGCTGCACAACCAGGTCGGCCCCGCCTATGACGCCTTGAAGGCCGACCCGTCACGCGCCGTCACCGCCGGCCAGGTGCGCGCCCGTTTGACTGCCGAGCACGCCAAGGCGCGATGAGCCATCGCGTCGTTTTCAGTCCGCAAGCCCAAGAACAACTGGTCGAGCTGTTTCATTACATCGCCGAGGCGGCCTCGCCAAGCGTTGCGGCGCGGTACACCGAATCCATCGTCAGCTACTGCGAGAGCCTGCGCACGTTTCCCTTGCGCGGGGCACCAAGCATGACGACGTGCGGCCAGGCTTGCGCATCACCAACTACAAAAAGCGGACCGTCATCGCCTTCGACGTGGACGCGGAGGTGGTTTCCATCATCGGCATCTTCTATGGCGGGCAGGACTATGAAACGATGCTGCGCGTCGACTGGGATGACCACAGTCTGGGATGAAATGCTCAGGCCACCGCCAGCCTGATCTGCCCCACGCGCTGTAGATTCACATGCTGGCGCGCCACCCAGAGATCGTGTGCGTCCTGCAAGGCCAGCCAGCATTCGGGCGTGCGGTCAATGGCTTTGGAAAGGCGCAGGGTCATTTCCGGCGTGACCCGGCTGGCACCCTTGAGGATGCGGCTGAGCGTCGATGCCGCCACGTCCGGTTTCTGCGCCAACTCGCGGCCGCTGATGCCATGGGGTTCAAGACAGACCTCGGTGATGAACCCGCCGGGGTGGGGTGGGTTGTACATGGCCGTTGATGATATTTCTGTTGGATGGATTCCGCTTGCACTCGCACCGCCCGCCCCTCAATCCAGTACCGCCACCCCCTTGATCTGCGCATACACCGGCTGGCCGGGCGTCAGGGCCAGGGTCTGGGCGGATTTGCGGGTGACGCGGGCCAGCAGCGGGGTGCCGCCGATGTCCAGCGCCACCAGGGTTTGCGCCGGGCCGTCGTCGGCCAGCGAGCGCACGGTGGCGGGCAGCACGTTGAGGATGCTGCTGTCCTGGGCGCGGCTCAAGGCCAGGCTGACGTCGCGCGCCTGTACGCGCAGCCGCACGCGTTGGCCGGGTGCGGGCGGCGCGGCATCGGCGGCCTGCACGCACTGGATGACGCCGCCGCCAAAACGCACGTGCAGCAACTGATAGGCGGCGTCCAGCGCGGTGACGGTGCCTTCGATCAGCGCGCCGGCGGCGTCGCCGTGCTGGCGCGCCACGTCCAGCCGCGCCAGCAGATCGGCGGCGGTGCCCTGCGCGCTCACGCGGCCCGCGTTGATTAGCAGCAGATGCTCGGCCAGCCGCGCCACTTCGTCCAGCGAATGGGTGACGTACAGCATGGGCAGGCCCAGCTCGCGCGTCAGCCGCTCGAAGTAGGGTAGCAGCTCGGCCTTGCGGGCGGCGTCCAGCGCGGCTAACGGCTCGTCCATCAGCAGCAGGCGCGGGCTGGTGGCCAGGGCGCGGGCAATCGCCACGCGCTGCCGTTCGCCGCCCGACAACTGCACCGGGCGGCGCGCCAGCAGGTGGCCGATGCCCAGCAGCTCGACCGCCCGCGGCAGCACCAGCCGCCGCTCGGTGGGCGGCACGCGCTTGAGGCCAAAGTCGAGGTTACCCTGCACCGTCAGGTGCTCGAACAGGCCAGCGTCCTGAAACACCAGCCCCAGCGGGCGGCGGTGGGTAGGACGCCACAGGCGCCGGTCGTCGTCCTGCCAGACCTCGCCGTTGACCAGCACCCGGCCCGGCGCGGGCCGCGTCAGCCCGGCCACGGCGCGCAGCAGCGTGGTCTTGCCGCAGCCCGACGGCCCGAACACCGCGGTGACGCCGCGCCCCGGCAGGCGGATGTCCACGTCCAGCGCAAAGTCGCCGCCGTAGCGCACTTGGGCGCGCAGCTCGATGCCGGTGGTGCTCATTTCCATTGGCGTTCAAAACGATGAAAACCGTTCGGGCTGAGCTTGTCGAAGCCGGGGCGCAGGGCTTCGGCTGAGTTTGTCGAAGCCTCAGCCCGAACGGGCAGGAATGAAACGTGGCCTGGAATCATGCGGCCGCCTTGCGCCGTTGCGCCAGGTGCAGCGCCAGCAGCGCCAGGAAGCTGAACGCCAGCATGCCGCCGGCCAGCCAGTGCGCCTGGGCGTATTCCAGCGCCTCCACGTGGTCGTAGATCTGCACCGAGACCACTCGCGTGCGGCCCGGAATGTTGCCGCCGATCATCAGCACCACGCCGAACTCGCCGACGGTGTGGGCAAAGCTCATCACCGCTGCCGTGACGATGCCGGGCCGCGCCAGCGGCAGCGCGACCGAGAAGAAGGCGTCGAGCCTGGACGCGCGCAGCGTGGCGGCGGCTTCCAGCGGGCGCGGCCCGATGGCCTTGAACGCCTGCTGCAAGGGCTGCGCCGCGAACGGCAGCGAATAGAGCACCGAGGCGATCACCAGCCCGGTGAAGGTGAACGACAGCAGCCCCAGCCCCAGCTTTTCCGTCAGCCAGCCCAGTGGGCCGTGCGCGCCCATCGCCACCAGCAGGTAGAAGCCGAGCACCGTCGGCGGCAGCACCAGCGGCAGCGTGACCAGCGCGCCGACGACGCTGGCCGCCAGGCCGCGCGAACGCGCCAGCCACCAGGCCAGCGGCGTGGCCAGCACCAGCAGGATGAGGGTGGTCAACCCGGCCAGTTTGAAGGTGAGGGCGATGGCCGCCCAGTCCGCCGCGCTCAAGGCGAATACCCCGCCGCGGCGATGATCGCCCGGGCCGCGTCCGACTTCATGAATTCCAGTAGCGCCCGCGCCGCCGGGCGGTCCTGGCCCGGCTTGAGCAGCGCCGCGTCCTGGCGGATCGGCTGGTGCAGCGCGTCGGGGACGATCCAGCCCGACCCTTGCCGGATTTTTCCGTCCTCATAAACCTGCGACAGCGCGACGAAACCCAGTTCGGCGTTGCCCGTGCCGACGAATTGCCAGGTTTGCGCGATGTTCTCGCCGGTCACGAATTTGGGCTGGAGTTGGTCGTAGAGGCCCAGCGTTTTCAGCGTTTCCTCCGCCGCCTGACCGTAGGGCGCGAGCTTCGGGTTGGCGATGGCCAGGCGCGAAAAACGGCCTTGCTTGAGGATCTCGCCCTGGGCGTCGATGAAATCGGGTTTGGGGCTCCACAGCACCAGCCGCCCGATGGCGTAGGTCCAGCGCGTGCCCGGCACGGCCAGCCCTTGCCGCTCCAGCTTGGCCGGGGTTTCGGCGTCGGCGGAGAACAAGATTTCGAACGGCGCGCCGTTGCTGATCTGCGCGTAGAACTTGCCGGTCGAGCCGGTGGACACCAACAGTTCGTGCCCGGTCTGGCGCTTGAACGCGGCGGCGATTTTTTCCATCGGCGCGGCGAAATTGGCCGCCGCCGCGACCTGCACCTGATCGGCGCGCGCCAGCCCCGGCAGCGCCAGCGCGGCGGCGAGCAGGATACGAATGGGCGCCATGACATTCCCCTCGTTATTCAATGATGGAATAGCGAGTCTAGCACCCCAGGCATTGGCGCTGGCACCCTGGCGCCCGTGCGCGACAATGCGCGGCATGGTCAAGAGGGCACTGTCCGCGCGCCACCTGGGCTATGCCCAGGCCGACAAGCGCATCCAGATCCTGCAACTGGTGGGCGAGCAGGGCTCGATCTCGCGCGCGGCGCGGGTGGCCGGCATCAGCTACAAGGCGGCCTGGCAGGCCATTCACACGCTCACCAACCTGGCCGGCGAGCCGCTGGTCGATTCCAGTGTGGGCGGCGCGGGCGGAGGCGGCGCGCTGCTGACGCCGGCGGGCCAGCGGCTGCTGACGGCGGCGGACCAGTTGCAGGCGGCGCGCCAGGGCGTGCTGGCGCGGGTCAATGGCGCGGCCAGCCCGGCGCTGGCCGGTCCGCGCACCAGCATGCGCAACCATCTGCGCTGCACCGTTCAGCGGCTGGTCAGCGACGGCGCGGGCGACCCCATGGTGCGCGCCGTGCTGGCCCTGGACGGCGGCGGCGAGCTGGCCTCGCTGCTCACCCGCGAAAGCGCCGAACTGCTGGGGCTTGCGCCCGGCCTGCCGGTGCTGGCGCTGTGTAAGGCCACGGCGGTGCGCGTGCAGGCCCCGCAAGCCGGCCCGGCGCCCGGCGAGGGCGCCAATGCGTTGTCCGCCCGCGTGTTGCGCGTGTCGCGCGGCGTGCAGCGCGACGAGGTGATCGTGACGCTGGACGGCAGCGCGATGCAGTTGGTCGGCTTTGCCGCGCGTCCCAACCGGCTGCGCGCCGGCAGCCGCGCGCACGCGGCGGTCGACGACAGCGCGGTGGTGATCGCGCTGGGGTCTTGAGTTATTCCATTTTGCGTTCCAAATCAGAACCGTTCGGGCTGAGCTTGTCGAAGCCCTGCGCTGGCCTTCGACCCTTCGGCAAGCTCAGGGTCAGGCTGAACGGCGATAAGAGTTTTTAACGCGAATTGAAATTACCGCTCAGCCAGCCACAGCGCCGCCGTCTTGAACCCCGCCACCGTCAGCAGCAGCGAGCCGCCCAGGTGCAGCGCCATGGTCGCCGTCGCCTGCACGTAGCGCTGGTGCAGCATCATGTCCACCGTTTCGGCGCTGAAGGACGAGAAAGTGGTCAAGGCGCCCAGAAAGCCGGTGACCAGCAGCAGCCGCCAGACCGGGTTCATGTCCAGGTGGCACTCGAAGTAGCCCACACAGATGCCCACCAGATAGCCGCCGATCAGGTTGGCCGCCAGCGTGCCCCAGGGCATGAACGCCCCCGCGTGGTTCAGCCACAGACCCAGCCACCAGCGCAGCAACGCGCCGGCACAGGCTCCCAGACAGATGGCGATGACGGCGTGCATGGTGGTGGCGGTGGTTAGTGGAGCGATTTTGATTCAAACGCGCCCGTTTGAAGCGCCGGTTTCCCCTCTCCCACAAGGGGCAAGGTCAGTGGTGACGCGGCATCCACATCACGCCCGGTTTTTCAGGTGACGCCGTCACCACCCCGGCGCTGCGCGCCACCCCTCCGCGGAGGGGAATCAAGCGCAGGCTCATCGCAGCACTCATGGGGCCGTTCCCAAAGAGAAAACCCCCGGCGCTCTTTTGCCACAACCTCTAGGCGGGAACCGCAGCGCTCACGGCCCCGTCGCGTGCACATCAGCCAGCGCGTGACCCTGCGTTTGCGGCGGCGCCAGCAGCGTCCAAGGCGTGCGCAAAGCGATCCAGGTTGGACAGCGACACGTTCCACTGCAAGCGCTCTACCGCCGAGACACAGGTGCGATCCAGATCGCACTTGAACGCCAGGCGCTCTTGCGACCAGCCCCGGCGCACCCGGTGCAGGCACAACCAATAGGCAAGTATTTGCCTCAGGCTGTTGGCATCCGGCAACGAAGCGGATGGGGTGAGCTTGGCAGACACCTGCCAAGCATGACTTTATACTAATTTTGCATCTACGGAGATTGCTTCACGTATTTTCCGATGCCGTTGACCAGTCAAGCAGATGCATCTCCCTGCAACCCCAGCGCCCGTTCATAAAGGCCGTTGCGCGGCGCGCCGGTCAGTTCGGCGGCCAGCCGGACGGCGGTTTTCAGGGGCAGTTCGGCCAGCAGCAGCCTGAGCGTCCGCTCGCCGCCGTCATCCGCCGCGGCGGCGGCGCTCGGGTGCAGCACCAGGGCGAATTCGCCGCGCCGGCGCTGCGGGTCCGCCGCCAGCCAGGCCGGCAGGCCGGCGCAGGGCAGGGTGGCGATCTGCTCGAACTGCTTGGTCAGCTCGCGGCCCACGGTGATGGCGCGTTCGCCCAGCGCGGCCAGCGCATCGGCCAGGCGTTCGATGCGGTGCGGCGCTTCCAGCAGCACCACGGCGCGCGGCTGGCGCGCCAGCGCGTCGATGGCGGCTTGGCGCTCGCCCGCCTTGGCGGGCAGGAAACCGGCGAACACGAAGCTCCCGTCGCCCGCCAGCCCGGCGGCGCTGAGGGCGGCGGTGACGCTGCTGGCGCCCGGCAGCGGCACCACGCGCAGGCCCGCCGCGGCGCAGGCCGCCGCCAGCCGCGCGCCGGGGTCGCTGATGGCCGGGGTGCCGGCATCGCTGACGTAGACCACGCGCTGGCCTTGGCCGAGCCGCGCCAGAACGTCCTGCGCGGCCTCGAGTTCGTTGTGCTCGTGCAGCGCCAGCAGCGGCTTGCCGTCGATGCCGTAGGCGCGCAGCAGTTGCCCGGTGTGGCGCGTGTCTTCGCAGGCGATGGCGTCGGCCAGCGCCAGCACGTGCAGCGCGCGCAGGGTGATGTCGGCCAGGTTGCCGATGGGCGTGGCGACCACGTACAGGCTGCCCGCCGGATAATGTTGCGGTCCCGCCGCTTGCCGCGCGGCTTCCAATGCCAAGGCGAACGATATGGTCAATGGACTTTCCTTGAGCCTGAGCGCATGTCGGCGCTGAAATTCCTGTGGCCCGGCAGCGGCAGCACGCGCATGCGCGGCGGCACGGCCGAGGACGCGGCGCTGGCACACCTGCTGGCGCAGGGGCTGCGGCTGGTCGAGCGCAATTATCGAACGCCGGGGCGCGGCGGCGGCGAGATCGACCTGATCCTGCGCGAGCCGGACGGCACGCTGGTGTTCGTGGAGGTGCGTGCCCGCGCCGACGCTTCGCGCGGCGGCGCGGCGGCCAGCGTGGGCGCTGTCAAGCGGCGGCGCATCGTGCTGGCGGCGCGCCATTACCTGATGCGCCACCGCAGCCCGCCGCCTTGCCGCTTCGACGTGGTGGCCATCGACGGCGAGCGTGTCCAGTGGATTCAGGGCGCTTTCGACGCCGGCTGACCTCGATCGGCGTTGGTTCGATACATACCCGTTCACGCTGACCCTGAGCATGTCGAAGGGGCGAAGCGCCGAGCAGGGCTTCGACATGCTCAGCCCGAACGGTTGTTTACCGAATGAGCACGGATTTGAATGAGGTGCTGACCCCTGTCCGGTGTGTATCGATTGGCAAGCGTGCTCCTAAATTTGCACCAACCGGCGCGCGGGCGGGTATGATGGGCGCCGATGCTCGAGCAACGCATTCAACAACAATTCATCGACAGCGCCGACCTGAAGTACCAGTGGGCGCAGAGCTTGGCGCGCCCGCTGGTCGATGCCGCGCAGGCTTTGCTGGCCTGCGTCACCGGCGGCGGCAAGGTGCTGATCTGCGGTAACGGCGCTTCGGGCGCGTTGGCGCAGTACATGGCTGCGCTGATGGTCGGCGGGCTGGAGCGTGCGC
>Ga0123354_10008460_pt1 | contig 15641 bp, 13 predicted proteins | sample TergutLab28metaG_2_FD_97872 | JGI IMG/M metagenome (GOLD analysis project Ga0123354, IMG submission 97872) | Labiotermes labralis P4 segment gut microbial communities from Petit-Saut dam, French Guiana - Lab288 P4 | ecosystem: Host-associated > Arthropoda: Insects > Digestive system > Gut ...
TCTAGGCTGGTACCCCTTCTTAAAGTCATTGATGCCCCTATACAAACCCCTAATGTTGTTAATCTTGCTGTTAGCTTCAAGTTCCTCAATTTTAGCTCTCAAATATTCCTTCTTTTTATTCCTGAAATGACTGCTAACTTCACGTCTTACACTGTTCACATTATCTACATTACTTTGGCATGGATCCTGTACCCACTGCATTTTTGCCTGCTTCCTTTGATCCAAAAAACCTAAACATTCTTCACCAAACCAAGGTTTATGCTGCTTCCATTTGTGCATACCTAGCCTCTCTTTTGCTGAGGTTTGGATATTACTCTTTGGAATTTATTTTTTTAAATAAGATTCCAACAATTTGTTAACTAAATCTCTGATCCCATAAAAATTTAATTTCAACAACAAAATATCATTGTTGACACAATCAAAAGCTTTTCGAAGATCACAAAAAACGCCTTCCACTCTCAGTTTGCTGTTTAAAAATGAGTATGTCATTTAGTAGTTTGTAAATGGTTGAGTTGGTAGAATATTTATTTTTAAACCCAAACTGTTGTTCTGCTAAGATCTGATTATAGTTTACGTGTTCAATAAGTCTAGTACAAATAACTTTTTCAATAATTTTGGAAAAGGATGTATGGATAGAGACTGGTCTACAATTAGAAATGTTAGACTTATCACCTTTTTTAAAATGAGGTTTAATTTCTGAGAATTGAAGTCTAGAAGAAATAAACAGACTACTTGCTTTTAAAATTTATATCAATATCTCATCATACCCATATGAGTCTGTTGATTTGAGAGAGTGAGTAGTATCTTCAATTTCTTTACTTGATACAAATTTCAATTTAAGGGAGGGAAATGATTGATTGCACTGAATAGGAAGTGTAATGGATAGTTATCAATAAATGCTGCATTCCCATCTTTTGTATTAGCTGCAAGTTTGTCCTGAGCTAATGCAGCAAAGTATTTATTATGTATTGCCAGTAATTTGGTTACAGTTGACCAATGTACCATTTACATTAATTGAAGAAACAGCATTACTTGAAGTACTCCTATTAATATTATGATTGATGATGTTCCAAGTAGTTTTTGACTTGTTAGTTGAATTAACCAGAAGCTTATTATAGTAGAGTTTTTTTTAGCAAGATTAAAAAGGTCAGCTAGAATCCTAGAATATTTTTTATAAGATTTAATACATATTGGGTCATTATGGTTTCTGCAAATTAAAAAAAGCCGTTCTTTGTTCATACATGAAATTTTGATTCCTTGTGTAAGGCATGGTTAAATATGCAATCTAATATAAATTTTTGGAGGGGGAATTTTCAATTAAACAATCTTAAATAAGTATTAAAAAAATTATTAAAACTTGGATTCATATCCTCATATGCAAAGACATTGTCCCAGGACTTATACATTAACTGAATATTGAATTCTAGAACTGAGGTTCTATTAAACTTGCTCCTAAAATAAAAATGATTATCAGTACTAAGAGTGGTGATGTTATGTGAAACAATGACCTGAATGTCATGATCTGACATACCATTAACCCACATTACACAGTGAAATTATTATATTTAATTGTATGAATAAAGACTGTCAATAGCAGAAGCAGAGTTATTGTAAATTCTTGTAGGAACTTTAATTATACTATTCAGATAATAAGAAGAAGCTAAAAGAGAATTTAATATAGTAAACTAATTTTTATTAAACTTAGTTTTAGCATTTCATAGTGAAAGTTGCCACCTTAGTTTAATTTTGGCCCACAGCCATCTAGTAATAAACAGTTGTACATAAATCTCAAGTTCTACGTGTGTTGCATGGTCACTTGGCCACCTGTATTTCACTGTTCTGGTAGCTTCATGTGTCACTTAATATTCTGTGAAGTTTATTACTGCTGAGTGATTAACCGTTTACCTGCTAATCGAGAATATAGTGACCTTCGAATAATGTTAGCAAAGGGCACATGGGATTTAACTCGGCTTTTAAATGGTTAATTTGGTAGCGATATGAAGGGGCATGTGCTGTGCGAGGTTTGAAATTCTCACAGTGGTGCTCATGAACTTTCCAAGTTCTGGGGGGATGACACGCAGTTCGTTATATCTGCACCAAAGCTTAGTACAGCTTGCTGCCTCCCTCTACAGCGTAGTCCCACTATAGGGCCTGGTACCTGTTTACCAGTCTACATGGCGTCACATCCTAGAACCACTGGATATTTTCATACGTTGTCGCAGTGCTTTATGTGCGGGTGGTGTGAATGTCCCTAATGGAACGCAGCCAAAGTCAAGAGTTGTCCGTCAACACGGTGGTACAGGCCATGGATTATGCTATTCGATGTTGGTTGTGTTGGTAATAACCGTAAGAATATATGCGCGTGGAGGTGTTTGCTGTACGTAACGTATCATGAGTCGAAGTTTGGTTGGTGTGTGTTACAGTAGTACAATCCATTCAGTTTAACAGTACTGAAAGCAGTATTTTGAAGTTTAGTTCTGTGAGTAACATTAATTGTGGAAGCCTCTGCCACAGACCAGTCGCCTTTCAATCTGAACATGGTTATGGAAGTGTGATGAGAAGCCTTGCGGTGTTGGAATTTCAGTAGCGAGTTGTTGCTGTTACATGGTGCACAAATAACCTGTGTTGTATTTACTATAGCATGGGTAGATCCAGAACGAGAAGCAAGTCTCCTAAAAGGCGACATAAAAGTAAACATACAAGTAAACGTTCAAAATCTCGTGACAGAAGTACCCATAGTAAGCACCGAGACAAATCAAGAGAACGTAGTGCAAAGTCAAGGTGAGTTTTAATATGTTAATATACAAATGTAAGGTGTTCAGATCGGTTCTGCGAAGCGATTATGTATTACCTTTAAGAATCACTGTGGATTTTTTTTAGATTGAACTGAGCATCTTTGTTAAAACAATTAGGTGGTTTTGGTAGTTTCAAGCATTTATGATTATGTTCTTTAACCATTAATATTACGTTCACTTATGCCAGTAATAAACGTGACTGGCTCTGGTACCGGATATGACAATGAATAGCATAGTGAAAAAGAAGACATTTGCAAACTTGACATTTATTGCTTAAAATTAGGTTATGGTTGGTCATGTTGTTATAGTTCGTGTGAGTGGTGGTATTTATGTCTGTACCACTTCTTATCTTCTTTATCCCATTTACTACATCAAGCCTTAATGCAGTTCATTCATATATAGATGGCCTTGAACTTGAATCTGCAGTTTTACCCAGCACTGGAACAGAATACATTAACTAGATAATACTTTACATTATTTAGGAAACGATCACATTCCGAGTCATCCAGTAGTAGTTCAGATGTATCTGATGAAGCTACCAGAGCCGTGGGACATGCCAGAAAGAGGACTTACCATGACAGAAAAATGGATGAAGTGGAAAGACTGGCAGAAATGGAAAGACAGAGGTATGACAACATTTTCATACCAAGCAGGCTTGTGTAACAATAATGCTCTAACTTGTATTTTGGGAGGTGCCATGTTTGAATATTGACCAGGATACTGGCTACCCTTCCATATTTGTCATGTTATTCTCAGTCCTTCCAGGAGAATTTTGGGTTCATACCTTGAATAATCCACTGCTGCTGCTTGTGAAATCTTTTCCAGATCATTGCTTACCAGTTCTACCATCATTGCTATGTAATGTGAGGTAGCAATGTCATAAAAGCACCAATAGGACAACATTTTCAGATTGTTTTATAAAGGATTGATTGTCAGAAACTGTGACATTATAATCAATGTAAAATTTTAAGTACTTGATGGTAATTGTGGACAGGAAAGAAAAATATACAAACCAATGAACTGGGAAATGTGTTTCTTCGCAGAGCTTTGTACATGTACTTGCAACTGAAAATTAACTTTTTTTTCTGCAGTGAACTAATGAAGCTGGTAAGACCTGCCATGATCAAGTCTGGCAGTTGTGAAGAGGCTAGTGTTATATTCACATGATTGCACTTCCATTTATGCTCCCATGTGTGTACCTGTGTGTGTATGCACACTGGTCGGTTGTGCATTATAGGCTATAGGTGCTTGTGAGTAAGTGAGGGAGTGTGTGTGTGTGTGTGTGTGCATGTGCATGTGTGTGCAGGTGTGCACACATCAGAAGATGGCATAGCTATATAAAATGCCAAACTTTTGAATACTTTCTTTTTCTTTTGTTGTGTAACCAATATTTAATTTAAAAGAGGTAATTTTTGCATAGCCTATAGCAATAAGCATGTGACTGAAGCCATGTTTCCCAACCAGCATTCCACAGAATACTGTTAGGGGTTCTATGAGAAATTGTATAATAAACATTCACCATTTTTTAAATAACATAGAAACTCTAAAAACTCTTTGAAAAACAGGAAAATGCTTCAGTTTTCTTCCTACAATGTATGCTGTCTTATATGATTATACCTATATGTATGTGTTCCATCAATCTGCTAATTCTGCACACATGGTTGTGGGCAGGTGCTGGATTTCAGATATTGTGTTTGATGAGAAGGTACCCTCACTGACCTAAGTTCTTGCATGTAATTGTTTGTTGCTTCTCCTATACTGGACTGCACAACTAATCAGAGGAGTAGTCCATTGGGATATCTTCTTCATCTGCTGGTTCAGGGTCATCAGGGTCCTCTTCTTTGTTTTCTGGGGTCGTCATAGCAGAAGAAGTTGAAGTGGGTCAGGTGATAACATAGCAGTTGATGTTTAGACACTCTTTGAGGCCTTTTGGAACATGTCTCTGAGATCTACCTATTTGATTGATGCTACTATTTTTTATACATATGTAACATTTCAGTAAATAATTTTTTGACACTAATTTAGCAGTAATTGTATTGCATTCTCTCCTTTAAGCTTTTTCTGGTCTGTGATTGTTTTCGTAGGTAGAGGTTCATCTGGATACTAAAAATTATTCGTGGTTTCATACACGGGAAAAGACTGGGCCAAAGAGTTTAGCATCAGTTCTTGTGTGAAGAATTTGGTTGTTATCCTTCTTGCAGTCTTCTGTTGACCTTAAATTTGTTGTGCTACTCACAGTAGAGTTTTCCTTATTGTTTAAGTTAATTTAATAAATGTAAATACTGCAAACATTTCTGTGTAAAATTTTGTTTCAGTAAGTCATGCATGATCTATCTACTACTATATGCTGCTCACACTGATGCAATGTTGTGCCTTGTTTCTCACTTTTCTTGTCTTTTAAAGGTATGTTATCTGCCGAAATGGAATCAGTAATTGTACAACCTTGTTCACAGAAGGCAAAGAGAGCTGGAACAGAAGATGGTGGAGGAGGAAACAGCAAAAAGAATAGAAGAGCTAGTAAAAAAGAGAGTAGAGGAGGAATTAGAAAAGCGAAAAGAAGAAATTGAAGCCGAAGTTCTTAGGAGGGTTGAAGAAGCCAAGAAAATCATGGAGAAGCAAATGATGGAAGAAATGGAGAGGAGAAGAGAGCAGCAGTTAGAAGAGGAGAAAAAGCGGGAGGTAAGGCAGAAGTACAAGCCAGTAGGGGTGGAGAGTTGTGGGTGGGTGCAGAAGCAGCGTGGGGTGGGTTGATATCAGTTTCATGGGAAGAGATACAAAATTGTTTATTATGAAACTGCAGTTTGATATTGCCAAAGTATATTGTTCCCTTGTTTTCAAAAAGTATTCCCATTAAACTGGTTAAGTGATATCCATAAACAAAGTTATAAAATGTTGTGCTCTCCTTAACTGGAATGTGAAGTAATGAGACAGTATGAACTGAGGATTCTGCACATTTGTATTATGATATGTGTCCAAAAGATCTGTACAGTGCAGTCACTCCTTTATATGTGTTATTTGGACATACTGGAGTATGTGAAACATGACAAATTGTTTACATTTGTATTACTTTCTTTCAACAGTGATAATCATAAAGCATGGCAATGTTGGTGGCAAAATTATATGATCTGATGAGTATGTGTAATGGATGTATATGTCAAAACATCTTGTGGAAGAACTGACGTTACATGTAGTCCTAGCAATATGTGTATGATTGGACTGTCAAGCTATCAGATTTGTGATGGTCATATCAGTGAATAATTGTTTAGGTGCTTAGAAAAATAATATAGAACTTCCTTCATATTTATGTACTATTATCATATACATCACCTTACATTATTTTCGAGCAGTTTCATTTTGGATTTTTGTTGATAAAAGATACCACATTCCCTTCCTTGTGAACTTTGTTCATTTTTTTTCTTACCTGTTAGAATCTCCTAGAAAAAAATGCAAATATACCTAGCAGTTACTTCTCCCATAGCCCTGTCAAAACATGTTTAATGAACTGGGGCAGCTAACAAACATTTTTTTCGGGGGCCCAGAGACTGAATGTCAGTTTCAAAGTAAGGTTCATCATCTGTAGAAAGAAGACTGCATCGTTAGTACTAAAGAATGCATTTGAGGCTGAGTTTACAGTTTGCGGAGGAAGAGGTCTTGGCTCCGCTACTACAAGGTATTATCTACCATTTTTTATACTTTCAATGTCAATTTTATCTTTGTTTTTTTAACAAGAATTATTTGCAGGGTTGCCACTTAGATCTCTCATCTAGTGCACATGTTTTGTACAGTGTTGACATCATTTGGTAAGTAAGTGCCACGTGACACTTCAGTTTTCAATCTGATTGGTATCCACTGTAAATTGTAGGGGCTTATTCCCTACCATAGCCTACAATTTTAGACATCAGATGAAGTGGCAGCCTGGCAACGTGTATGTACGTGTAGTTATTTTGTGCGGTTGTTACGCCATCCTGAATAGCTTGTATCAGTGACATTATTTGCAGCACAGGTGTTCCTTCCAAATATGAAAATTATGTGCACTGATGTTTCATCTTGTCATGTTGAAGTGTGTGTCAAAATTTTAGTTATGGAATTAGAATTATAAAATTTACAGTTGCGTTGTTTGGAACATACACATACTTCAAACACTGCCTGCAAATACGTATTCTTTATGCACTGTTTTTGATCTCCTACTTTAACCTTGTTGAAAATCAGTGACACAAGACACAGCTGATGTTGGATGGAAATATACTTGTCTCTTCATTACAGATATGCCTGAACTTTTTGATGGAGATAATGACAGTTTGATTTGTGATCTAGCATCTAATGAGAGTTTAAACCCAAGTTTTCTACATCGTGTGTTAGGTGTAATCAGTTTTAGTTTTGGTGACTGTTTTATTTTTGATACAGCTATGCAGTTATTTGGGTAATCTTTTAGGTATACTTTGTTTAGTAAGCCTTTTGATGTGGCTGTAGGTAATTTAGCCTGTTTTTTTCAGTCTGCCCAACATACAATGGGAATGGAATGGGGAAGGTTAAATATTGAGATGATGAGTGCATGTATATTCCATCCAGACATATTGGAAGGTACACTTTTAGAATCATTTTTACTGAGCCTGTTGACACAGATTTGCTTTAATTATACCATTTTGTCTCTATCATTTTGTTCCTGAGAGGATGGAGGAAGACTGTGTGTGCTTGTGGTCCGAGTGCTTTCAGTAGGGTACTGCAGTAGGGAATTTTAACTCAACAGGCACTGTTGAAGTAACATTTACACTGTGTATCATCTCCTTAATGTGTCGGCTATTTGGGGAGCTATAGTACACCAGATTCTGCTTTCAGTTTAACACAACATTATTGTTGTGTATTTTGATTAACAGAATCAGTGTAAATGAGGCTTTAAAGAAACGTTATTATGTTGATTTCTTTCCCAGACTTTGGTAAATGTGTTGTACCAACATGCATTTTATCTGCGACTTATACTGGAATTGTTTGATAAGTGCATGAATTAAACCACATGAGTTTCTTTTATTTACATGATACTTATTTTTGTAGGAAGAAGAAAGAAAGAAACGAGAAGAACTTGAGCAGATTATGGCAGAAAACAACAGAAAAATTGAAGAAGCCCAGAAAAAGCTGGTAATTATCTCAGACAGTTCTCTTGAATTCCTAGTTACCAGTTTATTTGTTCCTTGTAGGTAGTAGAGGGTGTGAAGACTGCTCAGAAGCTGGGTCACTTTCTGAGACCCTCATATGAAATAAGGTAAGTTGAACTGCAAGGGGAGAAACTGAGTAATGGTCGCTATGGGCTTCCTGTGTATTGATGCTTCTGTGATGGTGTCGTGCTGAGGGACATGATAAAAAATGCTCTTTATAGTTCAAACCCTGTTTCTGTGCACATTTTATCCCTTTATTCCACATCATCTGTCTGTTCTTCAGGAAGGGATTTCCAGTCACTTTAAAAAATAGATAATGCTACATGAAATTAATCTGTGACTGAAGAATTAAGGATCTGTAATTTGTTAGTGCACTTAATCTAATGCTGCCTCTTAGTCTGTCAGTATACCACATTTGAATATTGCATTTTTGCACATAATATTTTAGCATTAACCACGATTTTATAATTTCTGTTTTTCTGAAGGCTGAAGAAAGATTGGCAATGGTGGAGGAGCAAAGAAAGATGGAAGAAGAGAGGCAGAGACTGAGAAAGGAGCAGGAGAAGCGAGTTAAAGAAGAACAAAAAAAGATCCTTGGAAAAAATAACTCTCGGCCCAAATTATCGTTTTCGCTGAAACCTGTAACGTGAACATGAGCACAGTAAGTTGAGACTTATGTTCCAGCAGTTGTACCACACAAAATTAATTCTGTATACATTATTTATATATATGCATACTGAATCAGGAATACAAACATTTATAATACTATTGATTTAATTAATTAACATTAAAGAGAAAGGAAATGGTTTATAGTAAAATGTAACAGTGGCATATAAAATGTTGCAGGCTATGAACATTTGGCACTTACTGGTGTGAATTTTGTTCCAAGTGATTGTGAGAAAGCATTTGAACCAGATATAACATTAAACTGACACTGCATATCCATGAGGTGTGGGAGTAATGTCAAGTGTTAAGTGTCATTTCTGGTCCACATTGCTGTGCTGTAGGTTTACACATGAGCTGTTTGCCACTGCTGTTCTCAGCTGAGTGTATGACCTGTAGTGTAAGGATGATACATGAGTATTTTTAAATAAGTTGTTTTATTGTAGTGGATTTTTTTATGTAAGATCTCCCAGTGTTAAGGAAATAGTTAGGTCATATCTGGTTATGTGCTCATATTTTCAACTTTTATCAGCCTTGTTACTGAAAGTCTGCTGTATTTATTGGACCACTGGAACGTGCTGAAGGCGGGAATGTTATTGGTTCACTGGCATGTGCTGACTGAATAGCAAGTTTGTTCAGCTGTGTGAATTACCATCAGATACATTGATTTATGTTTAGGAATACATTTACCACAAATAGATACTGTGAGATGTGTGCCATTAATTTCTTATTCAGAACCATAGAGCTCATCTTCAGTCTGTATGTTTGTGTAAAATAGATGGTGTGATGTGTTACAGTTAAGTAAGTTTTTCTGCTCTGTTCTGATGACTTGTTTCCTGTGCATCTTGCAGATGCATTGAAGAGTTGTCATAACCACTTACCAGTGTGTAGACTGCTCATAAATGTGATATTGATGGTTTTGTTGTTTTTAGCCTTTTCATACATGACCTTCATGCTGAAATGCTGGGGTGTGGAATTTGATGATCTTTGTTATCTCTTGCCCTGTTCATGCTACAAAGACTGTTGCATGTAGATGTCTGGCAATGAAAGCATTTTGTGAAAACAGTGACACGTCACAAACAACAGAGCAGTAATTATTTTCCCCTTACTTATTGCCATATGGCAGAAGACATACAGTGTTTTTAATACAGGTATATGTAGGCATAATATTTAGAGGAAATTTAAAGTTGATAGGTGGTTGGAAATGACATGCTGGTGTGTCAAATAAACGGGTTGTAGTCAGTAACCATGTGTAGAAAACTGCGAATTGTCAAAATTAGTGGAAATGTGAGGAACTAAATTAGGCATTTCATTGCTCCTTGATGAATTAATTTTGCATGGAAAATCAGAGAAATTATGCTGTTTGTGATTTGGAAATGCTAGAAGTGGTAGTCAATACTGCAGTTTAAAATACACTTATTTTTCTTTACATTTATAAATATAAATGCTCAGACACAGTTGTGATGGGTATCAGATTGTGTATCAAGGGTACTTTTTCACTGGTGTTGGTTAACAGTATTACTAAAAATAAGAAGCTGGGAAGGTAAGCATTTATAATAGTGAGAATGGAAGAAACACTTAGCAAAGCATGGGTGGACAGACCCATCAGTTGTTTTGGAAGCTGTGAAGGAGCTTTGTTAGGGCCTTTCATGATGATGCCATGTTTTGGTGGGTCAAACCAACATTTTGGAGACAAATATTCCTCTTAGTCTTTAGTGTGGTTCTGAACTGCCTACAGGGAAGAGATACGTAGTGAGTTCTTGAATAATTCTTGGCAGAGAACATCTTCAGGTTGATTGACTTATGTAATGGTGAATATTTTCAACTTTTCATACTGAGTAAAGTTGTTTTCGTTACTTGTGCTGGTCATGATTCTTTTAAGACAGTTAGAAGAAATGGATTTTTTGCAGGGTCACCAGGTACAACATGGATATCTTTGGTATTGGTAGTGGATCTGAGTGCTAGTCTGGGTTCACTGGTGTGACTGGGGTGGTCAGGAGCTTGTAAATTACCAGTCTGAAAATGATTGCAGATTAGCGCACAAGAACAAGGTATACATTAAAAGCATGTACAAAAATATATGGAGTGATACAAATGAACTTCCTCATTTGGAGAATGGTGTTACTGATATCAGGGTCTGAGAGTTTGAGACCAGTTTGTTCCTATTTATCTTGCAGCTCTGTATTGTGTATTTTTTAAATCAATTCAGTGACAAACTGCATTTATTGTGTCTAGTGATCTTATGAATATTTAACCATTTTTAAGTGTATATTTTGGGTTTTGGCATGGGAATAACAAAGAACAGTTTTGCATGTATGTGTTGTGATATTTTAAGACATACAGTTTTGAGGCACTGATTTTAATGCTTTAAGATAATATAAAGGAACTTTTTCTGAAACATGAAACAGTCTCATTTAAAGCAGGATGGACCTGTTCTTCGGATTTCTGTAAATTCCATGTAGCATATGGCTAATGCTGGAAGTTGGTATTTCAATAAAATGCACAAACAATTTTTTTAAGATTGTGAGTGAAGTCCTGTAAGAATTTAGACAAGTGTTCAGATTCATACTCTAATACTGCTGTCTCTGACATGTGGATTTAGTGGGTCTTGTATTTATGAAAAAAACTTAATTAGGATGGTTTTGTGACTGTGATGTATGTACAGTCACAGCATTGACCTACACATGCCCTTTTGAGTTACCTCTTACTTTAACCTGTTGCTTTGTAGAATTACTGTTGGTAGATGTTCAGGTGTAGGTTTCTTCATTTACCAACACTGTAATTCAGAAACTAACTACCTGTCATAATTCATTCACATGGAAAATATGGTTGGCAGATGTCATGCTTTTTCTGAAAGTGTTAGAAGTCAAATGAAATCATTCTTTGTTTTTGCATTTAATCAGATTGGAGATTTAAATCTATGGTTCTGGGTTAGCAATTTGTGGTAGATATTTGTAGTACATACAATTTTTTGGTATGTAAACATTTGATGCTTTGTATAGTTTAATAAAAGTAAGAACTGAAGTAAATATTTCTAGCTGTATTCTGGTTTGTTATGTAACTGATTCACCATGAAATTTCAACAGTTCACATCTGTTTCAGCATTCTAGTTGTAATATTTCTCTGTAAGGCATGAACAACTGCTCTGTTATGGCTGTGTTTAAAATTACATACAAATCATAATTGTAACGTAGATACATATACACACTTTATGGTTCATGCATGCAAGATTAGTTCTTGTTAAAAGGATGAAGAAATGTTCCTGAATGATGTAATTCAGTATTTCTTCGCATGGATCACTGATAAGTTTCCAGTGTAAGGAAAGTTCAACATGTATTCAGACTTGGAAGAAAAGCCAAAGTTGTATTCAGTATGAAGTGATTATTCTAATATAATTTCGTAGTGTTTGTAGTAAGTCATCCTGTTTTGATCACATACAAAAATTGTTTCTTAAGTAACAGCAGTAGAGGATATAGCGGCAGCATTGAAACTGTCGCTGTTACTGATTGAATTGTGGGGCACAGTGTTGGCTAGAACTGAGAATTATTGGTGGTTGTGTAGATTGAAAAAGTAAAAGTTGCTGCAACTGAAATTGTTTGTTGCCATGGACAGTCCATATATATATGTCTCCTTGGTATTCATAAATCATTTTATGGTTGGAACTACTTTTTCATCTGTGTTTTTTTGGAACTGTTGTGGAAAATGGTACGGTGAACTGGCTATTGAAATTCATGTTTTCCGTTGGAATAATTAGATATATTCTAATCATAATTTTCTTTTACCAGGAGTTTTATTGCCAAATTTCAGTATTCTTGAAAAATTGCAGTATAATTAATTCTTCTAAAATTTAACAGACACAGATGGGAATTATGTTTCGCACCAAGTTTAATAAACCACTATTTTAATGAATAACATTTTTTTTTTCCTGATATTCATCATTAAGGCTAGCAATAGAATGTGTGTGGTTGGTTTCAAGATTTGTGAAAAGTTGTAGCAATTATATTACACTGTTGTTTCACTCTACTACCATGATCAAAATATTTAGTGTACTATGTAGGAAAAAGGAATTCCTGTAAACTAGTTATTTCCCACATATTAACTACTTACAAGCATTAACAGAACTTTTTGGGAATACATTTACCATATTTAGCCGAATGCAAGACGACTATAATCTAAGATGACCCCCTAAATAACATGTCTGCCAAGGGAAAATGTTTTTATCAAAACTTCAGATGGTCCCTTAAATAAAAACATTTGCCTAATAAATATTTTTGTATTAATTTTGTACACAAAGCATGTTAGATTCTGTACACCTCTACCAAGCAGTGACCACTATTTCCACCTTCACAGTCAATGCCTTCATCTTCTACACACTCACTCTTAACATTCCCCTCCTCTTCACTGCCATTCCACAACATATCATCATCAGTCTCATCCAGTGTTTTGGATATACAGCATTTCTTTAAAAACCCTTCACATTCACTTCTGGTGAGATGTGCTGCCATGCCATTGTGATTCACATTGGTTAAATAACACATTTATATTTCTTGGTTTGTAAATTTACTTGAACCAATGGAGATTCACAGTTTTCGCCACAGGTGGTGTTTTTGGTTACAAATTTAAATACATGCGTTCTGGATCTTTGCGTCATCACTGTTGTCTTATAAGTGTGAATTCATGTCTGTTTGGTTTTTAATTTGTGAATTGGTCCAGGTTTTGTTTTGGAGGCTTGTAGTTAATTTTTAATTTTTTAGTAGTGATTTTCCTGTTCTACCCTTGGACTAGATCTGTTCTCAGATGCATATCGTAACGAGTTTCTGTTCTTTGGTGCCCAGTGACTGAGAGTAGCTCAATCTAAGGGGTCCAGGAGGTTAGGTGCTTCTTTGCCTGAAAATGGAAAGAGTCGGCTTCCGAAACGTTGCACTTCTTTAAAAAATTAGATGATGAAAGAAGTCACATACAAGAAGATTTTGTCAGTTCACTTCAGTCTTGCTGTGTTTTCTCTTTTGGATTTCTTTACCCTTGAAGATGGGAACAATAGTTTGTCCCAAAATGTCGGTAAGGATTTACTATTCTACGCTGCACAATACCTTAGAAGAGCAAAGTTCTCACATGATTTGGCGATGCGGGCCTGAGTTTGGCTCCTCATTGTCTGGTTCAGAGCAATCTGGTTTGATGAGTCCATTTGGGCGCTTCATATGCGAATTTAAGACAATGTCACACATTTAGGCGCCCAATTTAGGGGAAAACCTCGTCTTGCATTCGAGTAAATACAGTATTATGTCTTCCTTCTGTGCATAAATATAGGTTTTCTAAAATACAGCATACAATTTTTTGTACTCATTTATTAGTTTTGTACAAAACTTTTGTGTAGATCAAACCACGTTTTACATGTCTGAGCACAGTGCTTCATTAGTTACTGTTGTCAGAAGTGAAGATTTGCAGTTCTCACAGCAGTGCTGTGGAGGATTCAAGTCTTCTTCGTTGTTATGCTGTCAGCTGGTAACTCTTTTACCATTGGATACTGCAGAACAACCCAGATGACATGAACCTTAAATTATATACTTTTCTTTTCAGTTGAATGTGAAAGTGGCCTTAAAGTTTGCTCCTTTATGCGTGTTATACAGATTTCCAGGATTGTACATTGAAGGACCAGTGCTTCAGAGGAATGTACTGCCCGCATCTTCAGGGAGACAGTATGTTACACTGAAGCACTGGTACATAACACACTGCACGTGAAAACCAGCATTACCATAGTATAAATCTGTGTGCATGAAACCCTCAGATCTTCTACAGTAAGTATAATACTTTGTTTTACATCCAAAGAATCTTAAAGGCACCATGCAATTAACAATGTAGAAAAGTGACATAACTTTCATACAAACTTCATCATATTTGTTCGTGAGCATACATAAGTATATGCCATGAAGACATACAGAGGGGAAAAGGTGTCACTTCACACATTTTGATCTAGGCACTAGATGTACTGATTGTTTTGCTTCCTGGTGTGGTTTCTTTGTGCTTTTGGGAAAGAGTTGCTAGTACCCATTAGATGTGAGTTTGGGTGGTTCCCAGAATTTGTTTGAACACAGTAATGTGGACAAAAAATCTTGCCCCTAAATGGGATGAAACTCCAGTCATTAGCTTATCAAATAACTTGGTTATCCTGACTCCCAAGCTTAATGTGGTATGCAATTAGGTAGGGGGGGGGGGGAGAGAAAGCACAGAAATAAACATCTATAAGCTTGTTATTCCACATGGAATATGGAAGCAGAATGCAGTGATTGCTGTAATGCAGTAATTTTATGGCTTGCACAAAATGTGACCATCCAGAGGTGACCACAAGTGGCCTTCCAGCCCTTCATCCAAACACTTACCTGCCTTAGTAGGGTGCTATCCAACCATTACATGAAGACAGCAGGCCTTCCAGTCAGGAAAGCCTCCACTTTATTTTTTTATTTATTTGTTTGATTTTTGTGTGTGTGTGCTAGGCATATACACATGGATAGGTATGTATTGGACAGACTGGTGTCTGCATCAGTACTAGGGCTGATGAGCGCTTCTGTCCTATCAAACTATGAATGGGAGGGATGCAGGCATATGGACTATTTCATAAGGGCAGCAGTAGGAACTGAGCTGCACCCCACCAACATGAAGGATGAGGATAGGAAGTAGAAGGTTTTTACCAAGGGCAGGAGAGTTGTGTCTGCCTGATGTGACACCATCATACCTATGCCCTCATACATACAATTCCTCACTTTCCCACCCATCTGCTGGAGTCCAGAAGGGCAGTATATACAGGGTGATTCAGGAGGAATCTGCAATACTTTGGGAAATGATAGTATGTGTGATTCTAAGAAAAAAAGTTCACATGAACATGGGTCCGATTTTGAACGGTTACCGAGATATAGTAAAAAGAAAATACGGACCATCCTGCGAGCACGAACAGCAATTACATAATAAAAAACATCACAACTAACATCACATGCATGCAGGTACTCACCATTGTGTTACTGATGATCTGCAATGGACA
>Ga0123354_10008462_pt1 | contig 15640 bp, 13 predicted proteins | sample TergutLab28metaG_2_FD_97872 | JGI IMG/M metagenome (GOLD analysis project Ga0123354, IMG submission 97872) | Labiotermes labralis P4 segment gut microbial communities from Petit-Saut dam, French Guiana - Lab288 P4 | ecosystem: Host-associated > Arthropoda: Insects > Digestive system > Gut ...
TACTGATGATGTCTGAACACAGCACACACATACACGTTATACTGATGATGTCTGAACATGGCACACACATACACATTATACTTATGATGTCTGAACACAGCACACACATACACGTTATACTGACGATGTCTGAACACAGCACACACATACACGTTATACTTATGATGTCTGAATACAGCACACACATACACATTATACTGATGATGTCTGAACATAGTACACATACCATTTATAAGTGACCACAGATCCATAACGCTGTTGGAAAGCCAACTCTACAGGATTGTCTGGGTCATGCAGGTTGAACAGGAACAGTGTCTTGCGCCCCACCAGTACGCTGACCTGCAGACAATATGGCATAAAAACTACTGTGCCTGGTGTCATCACCACCATCTTGTTGTTAAGTACCAGAATGCAAAATTCATGTCTGTGTGTGTGTGTGTGTGTGTGTGGTGTGTGTGTGTGTGTGTGTGTAAAATTGTTTTTAATTTATTCAATTTCATTAATTTATCAATTAAGTAATTAAATTACTAAAATACATATTTATGCATCTACTTCATGTACTTATTTCAATAAATTATACACTTACTTTTATGTTCATACCATGCACATTGAATAATAAATGTTTATTATATACCAACATATGCATAAATAAGTAGCGTAAATTTATATTAAATAACTCTGACATGTTTCAGTGTCAATACACCATCTGCAGCGAGTTTACAATTGTGTTAGCTAAAGTTATGAATTATTACAATGATAAAATACAATATAGTAGTGAGTTGTTAAGGTAAAATCTCGGTAAATGTGGCCGCATACGTATTCCTGGTTAGGTGTGTGTGTGTGTGTGTGTGTGTGTGTGTGTGTGTGGTGTGTGGTGTGGAATAAACAGGTTCCTGTTTACTCCGCAACACACACCATCATAAATACATGAATAACAGACTCCAAGGGCCTAAACAAAATGCTCAGGAAATACCTCAATTAACAGGATGAATTCAGAGAATTGTACAATAAGGAGCACCTGTGATTCATGTCACTGTGACCATAGTAAAATAAGGATGTCAGTGGACTGAAACACTGGCAAACACAAAGTTTGCTGCATGCCTACAATCATAAACTCCCATGGAAGACAGCCATTTGAACGACCAAGATATACAACACAGAATAACTTAAAATGGACTTTAAAGAAACAAGTTCTAATAATTTTTAGGTGTGGTATCCCCATTGTGGTTCTAGAATACATAATAAAAGAAGAAATATGCCCAACAATGCACAGCTTTACTGCAGCAATTATAAATGGCAGCTACGTGAGAGGTGATATTTCTTCTTGTACTATGTTCTAATGTGGCCCGGGTAGCTCAGTCGGTATAGCGACTGACTATGGGCTGGACGGTCCGGGATCGAATCCCGGTGGGGACGAGATTTTCCGCCCATCCAGACCGGCCCTGGGGCCCACCCAGCCTCCTGTAAAATGGGTACCGGGTCTTTCCCGGGGGTAAAGTGCAGTCAGGGCATGCTGCTGACCACTCACCTCCTTATAGTGCCGCGGTCATGGTAGAGTAGAGCTATACTTCTACCCACCCTCTGGGCCACACCGGGCCTGTAACAGGATCACTTTACCGCTACCTTTTATTATGTTCTAATAATTTTATAACAATTAAATTTTCATTTGACTGCTAGCTGTTTCAGCAGCAAAGACTTTTCATAGACAAAATGTTGTGATTAAAGTAGCAGCACTCGACTGAATCTCACCGTATTCTCTCCATCCATGCGCTCATCCATTTTCATTTCAGAGAACTGTATGTCACTGGGTTCGGAGCGCAGGGAAATTATCCTCAATGTGTCCCCGTCAGCATTGCTCATGGAAAGTGTCTTGTCTTCAGAACCCAGAGCCAGCAAATTCTCTGCGCTCCAGGCGCCGCAGTTAATCCGCCTGGTGTGTTTGCCCAGCACTGGCACACGTCTGAAACAGCACATCTTTCTGTACGTGTGCTGCCACATACCCAAACATAACGCTCTCAACACAAGCTACTACGACCACCAACTCAATGGAATGCATGACGCAAACAACCACTTCCTTCTGATCCAATTTAATATTTAGCTTCTACCTATAATTTATTCTACTGAGGAGCTGTTACTTAGATCTTTGTCTCTAAATTTCTGTGATCAATTTCTAAGCCAAATCATTATTCAAATACATAAAACCACAAAGTTCGCCATTATATTCATCTGCCTCACTCTCCACTCCAGTTATATCTCTTAAGTGAAATTTCATGTGAGTTCAGCAGTAAGGTACAATTCAAGTTGACACACAAAGTGCTAGATTTGAGGTCCACACAGCAGTGCTAAAGTACAGCCTTGTATTCCAGGACGTGACACTATCACTGGGTACCTGACATTTAGAGACATAAACATAATGTCCCACAATCACATTGGTGTAACAAATTTTCTGATATTTTTCTGGATATTTGGATTAGATCTTTAACAGAAACAGTGTTAACAATGTTGCCAGCCAGCCATCCCACAGGCCAGCCAGCCGTAGCTGCTGCTATTACTACTACTACTACTACTACTAGTACCACCTGGTCATTTACCACACACACACACACACACACACACACACAGTGCATGCACACAGAGAGACAGACAGAGAGAGAGAGATTAGAAATTCCACGGCTCCAAAATTTAGTCAGTCACAAAAGGATTTTGAATAAGTCACAAAAACGTAACATTTTTTAGGAACAGTACAATACCAGAATGTTTTAAGGATTTTCATGCAGTCCTTCCTTCCTCTGTACATGTGCCGTTACAATAAATCCAAAATTTGTAGAAGCAAAAGACAGAATATGTAAGAAGGAAGGAAGAAAAATATAATTTCTGGTGGAAATGAATAAGGTGGAACACAGATGCAAGTTAGAAGTTAAAATGAACATAATATTTGGAATTGTTCAGGACAGAGATGAATCTCTGTGATCTGTAAGTACACAGGAAAGTGATTCATAATGCCATCACTCACTTGGCTGTGCTGTGATTATAGATGGTGAGGTTGCCCCTGGCAGTGCCTACAGCCAGCAATGAACCTCGTTTTGACCATCTCACACAGCTCATGGAATCCCGCAGTCCTGTATCCACTTGACTCTTTTTGCCTGTGTTCGCATCCCACAATATAACATGTGGTGAGTTTGAAGCAATGATGGCCAGCAGGTCACCATCCGCATCCCAGCCGAACCCAGTGCATGCCCTGCCAACACAACCCTGTGCTACACAGCATGCTGCAAAACAGGGTGCGCTCCCACACTAGAGCCTAACTTCCCACACAGCTGCAGCTTCCTTTGCATTTCATGTAACATAATGCTACTCATATACAGTCTTGTGCCGCATAATGACGTTCGGTCAATGGACCGCATACACAATGGTGGTCCCATTTGATTAAGTGGGCTGGGTAACTCAGTCGGTATAGCGACTGACTACGGGCTGGACGGTCCGGGATTGAATCCCGGTGGGGATGAGATATTCCGCCCATCCAGACCAGCCCTGGGGCCCACCCAGCCTCCTGTAAAATGGGTACCAGGTCTTTCCTGGGGGTAAAGTGTGGCTGCGGCATGCTGCTGACCACTCACCCCCTTCTAGTGCCGCAAATGGAAGAGTAGAGCTATACCTCTACCCACCCTCTGGGCCACACTGGGCCTGTGACAGGGTCACTTTACCTTTTACCCATTTGATTAAAATATTATAATATAATATTATATTATAACACCATTGTGTTACAATTGCCTACAGGTTTGTAGCCTGGGAGCAATAGGCTATACCATGTAGCCTAGGTGTGTAGTAGGCTATACTGTACTGTCTAGGTTTGTGTAAGTACAATGATGAAATTTTCTAACGATGCATTTCTCAGAATGTATCCCTGTCATTAAGTGACGCATGACTGTAATCTGTCAAAGAACTATTCACAGTGTGGCCTTCTCATTCTGACGTGGCCCTGAACAAGGAAGTGCCAAGTTCATTCCAAACAGTTGCTATGGTGTGTTGAAACAAAGACCATGGCATGAACAATTACTGCTGTGAAAGTCACAGACTTTAGATTAGACCTTCACTCTTCTGGGATGTTATGTAGCATAGATCAGTAGTTAGTTCTGGGACTATCTAATGGTCTCAAATTAAAGGTACAGCAGTGCCTGCAAACCAATCACTGTCCACACCATCCCCCAAATAACTGCATACCTAAGAATTCCCAGCATTCTTCTTGGACTGTTTGACCACTGAAGACATGACTGATAGGCTGAGCCAAAATGTTGGTAACAAACTATCAATCTATGCCACATAAAATCCCAGAAGAGCAGAGATCTCTTTTACACTCAAAATATTGAACATATCACAATAAATACTTGAGAATTGACGTTAGTGTGAAAAACATGATTCTTTGGCCAAATCTGCCTAATAATTGTTCCTAATGACATCAGTAAATTTCAGTTCCATATCTTGATCATTGCACCGTGCATTTTGTAGTTTATTTCAGTAGCACACCAACAAAAGCACACATATAGTCTTTAATAATCTAAAATTCATATTAAAACACTTAAAACCCTCCTACATGTTTCGATCATACGATCATCCTCAGGGAGCATACTGTGTTCCTTGCTAAAGTGTAAACTGTACCTTTAGCAGGGAACAAAGTATGCTCCCTGAGGATGATCATATGATTGAAACATGTAGGAGCATTTTAAGTGTTTTAATGTAAATTTTAGATTATTAAAGACTATATATATGCATTTGTTGGTGTGCTACTGAAATAATCAATTTCATAATTGAATTGTTACTTATTCTTTGAAGTTTTTGCTAATGTACACTGAGATACTGATAAGAACAGCAACTATATCTTTTGTTGCATGACTAGTTATACCCGTAAGTTCCACACATGTGGAAATGCCACTATCAAAGAGTCACGGAAATTGTGTAAGAGAGTGGAACAAGTTTGTTCTGATGCCCTGTACTTCTGTTGTCAAATAAACACTCTGTGTACTAGAGATAAAATGCAAAATCCTGGGTTACATAATTTGATAATGACTGTTGAATCAGTAACTGTTACCCTAGACACAACACAGGTGCTGAAGGGAGATATTACCCATGCTCTCATTTAGTAACTTTCCTATGCTAAACATAGATCATACCCTTGCAGTTGGATGTGCTCCACCTTCTTACCATGGTGATTATAGATCACCACAGACTGGTCAATCCCTGTAGTGGCAAAAAAACCGCCACTGCCTCGCTGCCAGCTGATGAAAGTGTCTCCAGGCCCATGGGGTTGATCCAACCTCAGTAACACCTGCAATGAAAGAGCATGCTACACATACCAAAACCCTGTGCATCTTATGTTAGTCTCCAGTGCTACTTCTGTATTCAGGATGTGGTGCATTTACAAATCCTGTTCAGGATGGATGCAGCCCCAAGAAAAACAAATCCATGGCATGATCGAAATCCTCAAAATGGGCAACCAAAGACCAAAATCACCACCTCCAATGGTCTGTTTAACATAAAAGCGCATTTTCACTTTTATGTACAATGACACTTGTAAATGGCTGAAGTGGTCCATGCACAACACTTCCCTATATTTACTTTAATTTATGATACAAAAGGTTTACTAACATCTGTCATGCGATCCCGTTTATTCGTCACAAATAGACAGTTAAGAAAAACAACAATAACGAGGTTCTTCCTTGAGGCATTCCTTGTGTGGCCCATGTAAACACCGCACAAAAACAAATTAAGTGACTGCTTTATTGAGGCGGTTTCATACCGCTGTCTAATACCTCAGTAATCACAAGCTAAGCCTGAATCGAGGGATAGGTTACATCTCCGTGTCATTTCGAAATCACCTAATTAATTTAAACACTAGCCAGTATCATCTCTTCCACGCTAACTTCGACAAATCTATAAACAATACCAAAACGTCAATTTAACCTCACCTTTTCATTTGACATCTTTCGCCCACTGGTTCAAATAATAATCCAGTTTCGCGAATTCTACAATAAATATTCACGAAACGTAACCATATCACTGTTTTATTTGTACCATTTTACTGTGCTGGCGATCATTCAAAGATCAAACAAATTCCATCGGTAGCGCTTGTCATTTGTCCTTTTGTGACATACATTGCTGCCAAATTATACATTGAAAAGTACGACCGGCAGAAGGACCCGGGAGCACACATTATTACATTTTTACTCGCGTTTACGAATTATCATCACCCAAAATAACAGGAATATCAACGTAGTCAGCCCAAATGCACTTGGGCGTACCGTTTCGAAATTCGTGTTTACGAAGGCGCGGAGTAAGTGGTTGACGGTTTGTATGTATGGTACAGAGACGTGCTTCAAACGTTTATTTTGTACGTGCGTCTGTAAATTGGTTAGAATATGAGTTAAATAGCGAAATGGATCTAATGTGACCCATTAATATTGTCCCGTATTCCTATTGACTGCAGGTTAGGTATTGCTCAGTTACTCAAGATCTAAACTGAGGGAAAATGTTGTTCTGCGTTTACTCCACCCCAACAACCGATATTCGGACGGAACTCATATCGAGCTAAGCCACCAATTATTCCCCTTTTCTACTGGCGGTTATACTGGTTTTGTAGTTAACAGTAATTACGTGCGCAAAATGGTGTGTTAATGTATGACTTTTTCACGAATGTTATTCTGAAACTGATGTTATCCAGTATGAAAACAAATTGGCATGCACAGTATATACTAGCTCGTAACATCACATATGCGAGCATGATCAGGCAATTCAGCGTAATGTAACGTTAGACGTGTTCCCTCATAAAAAGGGTGAAACTGCAGATTGCTTAAATATAATAATGTATTCCAGTCGATAACACAACAATATATACAATGATCAATATTATTTTTAATAGTGATCATTACATATATATATATATATATATATATATATATATATATATATATATTGTGTTATTGTCTGGTTTTATATTATTGCAATACACAACGGGATGGCTCCTATCAAAGGTAGATTGCTTAGGTTCCCCCCTCAAAAGGGCACTGAATTCTGACCTCATTTGTGAGCCTGAAGCTCACTGGTCATACAATCATGCTGCTCATTCTATGACCAGCTGTAACCACACATACCTAATATGTCTCCAGAGTACTGCAGCACACCTCATTCTCAGTTGACTGCCGGGCGACGTATAAACGTAAACCGCCAAGGTTTCAGTCTCTGTTAACACTTTCCTCCATCACGTATAACATGCATTGAAACACCGGACCATCATTCCAAGGGCTCGTAAGTTTTATCTGTGGTTAGGCAGGTTTTTCTCTCCACATGCACACACTTCCTGTGAAATTGTATGTCCCTTTGTCTGACCATCATGTATGTGATTACCCTCACTGGATGTAACAAAATGAACCACAAGTGCCACGACCTTAACTATGGATTCTACATGCTTGCCAAGACAGAAGTCACAGCAGGCCACATGCAGAGGCACTAGTCACAAGGGAACTGTTCACCAGGCATCAGCTGTTCTGGCAAAATGCCCTGACATTAAGCTGTTGAGCATTCTTGTGTTTACATACCAACTATGGGCCAGGATGGAGAGGTTTTAAATTAACAGGCAACTCACATGCATTCACAACTGTATGATGCTCCAAGGTGGGCAGCAAACAAAGCAGTAGAGGTCCATACAGTGCACAGAGCATTACCTGACAAGGAGAATCAGGAGGGAAAACGAAGGTACGGTAGAATTAGTAGTAAAATTTCTGTAGAAAAAAATGGAAATCAAAATTTGTCCAAAGAATTAGAAGAAAACAACCACAATGGTTTGACCAAGTAAAAAAAAAAGAAACAGATAAAATTAAAAAAGGGACTGAAGTTAAAATTTTAAGGTAAGGACAAGAGTGTTCAGCAATGAACTAGAAGGCATGAAGGAGAGAAGGAAAATGTAATTCATTGGCACACACAAAATGGAAGTGGAGCAGGAAGAAGACTGTGATGATGATGGTGGTAGTGGTGGTGGTGATGATGAGTCGCTTGAAGGACAGTGTCTTAATGGCCACCCGTTTTTGAAAAGAATTGTAACAGATAAAAATTCATTGAGATAATTTATTTTGATATGTAGACCTAAAAAGATGACGCAAAAATGATACAAAACAATTTTTAAGGAGCTTTTTAATATATTTTACATTCAATCTAAGCTATCTACACACACAATGTTACTGCAATACAATTTACAAATATGTACAAACTTTCCACATTACTGCACTGCTAGGCCAGGGAATTAAAAAATCAAATTTGTACCTGTGAGTATTTTTGTGTGATCCATGTTTCTATGTCTAACCAATGGATGCTGCAGCAAAGGCAAGAATTCGACTCGCCATTAAGCGTTCAGCTGGCATGAGCCACAGCATGAGTATTCAAAGACAGTTAGGCCCACTGGATAACAAATTCAGACCCAACCACAAGTCAAAACACTTGATTAGTTGGTCACCATGTGCATCCAAATGGCAGGGAATTCCAGTTGATGTGTTCCAATCTGCCCTGTTCATGCAATGTCCAGTGGAAGGCCTGTGCTATGGTCGACTGCCATTTTCATATTGGTTACTTTATCAATGCATGAACATCTGGGCACAAATGGGACACAGCTCCACTTCAGCCAAGCCAATCTCATTGTGCTGAAAATATTAATGGGCAAGGCGTACCAAAAATCTGTCACTGTGTCTCGCTTCAATCGACTGTTGCCACACACGAAGTCTGGCATCACTGTAACCAGAACTGTAGAGTTCAAGGGACAAATATAACAGGTAGCTAACGCTTCGTTACCGTGTTTGTAGCACTGAACAGCATCCTCCTTCAACTCTCCATCTGGCATATCTCTTGAGTACGTACAGTTGCAAACTTTAAAATACTGTCTACAGTTTACACATGGCATCTACACAGTAGTTACTTTTAAATCATGTTGGCAGGAATGTTGATAATATCTTAATTATGGCTGGCAAAATCTATGAGCAATTATCCTTGTCACTTGTAACACTGGCTGCACTTACAAGTTTAAATTAACCTTACAATGGTCAAGGCAGGACTCATGCAAACATCCAACACAACTTTGTGTGCCATCAACACAGACCTGGCAGTTCATCACTAAGGAACTTGTTCATATCCACGTTTGCCTTATACGATATTCACTTTATTCTACTCAGTCCCACAGACCCCACCCCCCACCCTCAATGCTAACAGCATGAATATTGCAATGGAAGCGGGAACAGATGGTTGCTACCACAAAAATAGAATTCTTTTGTCAGTGAGCACGGAATGAAGACATGTATCTGAACAGCTGCAGGAATTCCATGCCTTACCACTGCATCACAAATTACCTTACAGGATTCACACAGTCCCCATCAATTCTCTTGCTTCATGACTTGTTGAGCATTATTATCCTTACTGCTGTCACTCACCCTACGCATAGAAAAGTTTAAACACCTAGCTCATGACGAAGAGAAGAGACATAATAATCAATACTGGTATGGGACAACAAAGAAAAAGAGATTATATCATGTTTCTGGAATGTTGCTCTTAAAAAATTTTGATGCTTCCGACGGAGAAAGATTACTGACGCTGGAATGTGTTTCGTTGTTGTACGACAGGCTTAGGCCTTTGCAAGAACTTGGCATGCAGAGACCTTGGCTTCACTGACTGCGTAGTCCACTGTCCTGTCCTTGAGTTTTTGGGACAGCCCCAACAATGCGCACACGTGTCACCAGTCGGTTGTCAGAGAATTGTGGTGGAGGGGCCAACACTTCTTCTGGACCCCCACTTCCATTACTCAAACCTCCAAGGAACTCTGGAGGAGGAGGTACCACCAACTCTCCTTCTGCTTCTCCTTCCCCTTCCAGTGGGGGAGGAAGCTGTGCCAATGACACAGCATTTCTAGTCAAGGGGCCGCCTGAGAGTGCTGTCCTTGTTCGGCCAGGAGGAAGGGTCAACAAAGAACTTGGCTTCTTTAAGTCTGCTCCCTGTACCCCCTTCTCATCAGGTGCAGAGCCTCCAGATCCTTCAGAGGATCTCCCATCATCGAAGCCACTCGGGGGTCCCACAGGAACATCCTGGTCAGAGCTAACACCACTAGAGGAGTTGTCCCCGTCTTCTCCTGTGTTAGAGTTCAAAACCAAAAAGTCATTGGGATAAGATTTAGAACTCTTTAGTTGTGTTCGAACCTTCTGAATTTCCTCCACGCTGAAACTGTGAGGCAGGGTGCCTGAGCTTGAGCTACTGCCACTGGCATTGCTATTCCCACTTGTTTCTGCTGCTGCCACCACGATGCCCTGTGATGTAGCCTGACGTCTGTCGCTCTCCACATCATCATCACTCTCACTTAGACTGTAATCTGGCTCTGGAATGGGGGGTGGACCCACCGACAAGGAAGACAAGTTTGCTGCTGATGAGCTGGCCGTAATACCACACTTCTTCTTTGCCTTGTTCTTCAGCTTTAGGCTCTCACGGTTGGTAGAACTGCTGTTAACAGTGCTGTGACTGCGAGCAGCCCCGCGGAAAGGCTGCGCATATGGATTGCTGTTGGTACTGGGTGGCACAGAGTAACAATTTGAGCTGGCAACAGGTGATGAAGGCTTGAAGGATGATGCAGAAGAGCGCAGACTGTGCGATTTGCGTACCTGAAATCAGAAACACCACCAATATATCCACAGTGGCTATCATCATGAGCTACAAAACACCTCTGGCTGATAAAAGAGTCTGTTCTCCTTACATAACAGCTATGAGTATGCACTCTAACAAATGGTACCAGCATCTGTGGCCTTTCCAAATATAAACTTGAGGCTATGCAAATTAAACTTCCCAGTTTTTTCATTCCTGGTGACATAAAATCAATCAGATGGCCCACAGCCAACATTAAATTGGTGCATCATGTCAGCTACAGTGACCATTCATGAACAACAGCTTCCATGTGTTCATAGAAGTTAATACAATTATCCTTTATATAAAAGGCTGACACATGCTTACTCTATTATTATGTGTGTTCAAGAAGTAGGTATGGGAAACAGCATAGGCTGGCAGCACAAAACAGCAGTGGCAGGCATGAGGCATTGCTATGTCAACAGTTTTTCATGCTCTAATTTCGATAAAAACGCGGATAATCATGAAAATTTCATGCTGAAATTTCTATAGATTTTATTCTGACAAATGGTATGGCAGTAAATTTCACCCTATAACCTGCCATGAAGGGACTGAGTTGGAGTCAAGGTATAGCTCTACTCTTTCTTTAACCTTGGCGTTAGATGGGGGTAGGTGGTCAATGCCACGCCCTGGCCCCTTTACCCCCCCCCCCCGGAATGACCCCGCCCCCCCCTTGCCCGCCCCCCCGCCAGGTACGGAAAATGTCGTCCTTACCAGGAAGCGATCTCTGGACTGTCCAGCCGGTAGCAAGTCACTATACCAACTGCTTCTGTACATATACCCACAAAAACTAGATTCATATACCACCAAAACTGCCAAACATAACTGCAATTTTTAATGTTTTCCATATTACGTACAATGGACTAATTATACGGCATTTAAACCAACCGTTGCATGTTTCGGACTTTACATGGCCATCTTCAGGTAAGTCTCCAACAAAGGAATAAAATAATGAAAGATGTGGATATGTGGAGTCACCAATACAATATTTCCAATTCAAATTGCTAAAAATATTTAAAATATAGACTAATTACTAATACTTTTCAAATTAATGTTTTACATTTCAGGTGAATGCCTACCTAGCTTTGCAGACAAATGCTTATGAGTGTATATTAGATTGGAGTGTATATACTTGTCTAACACAACTATATGATGGTAGAGATATGTATATAATTTATTACATAAAGAACAACTACATGTTTCGGCCCTCTTCAATGGCCATCTTCAGGTTGATAAATGAAAAAAAATTAGTAAGCAGCTATACTCGATTTGTGTGGATTGTATACACACAAGTCGAGTATAGCTGCTTACTAAGTTTTTTTCATTTATCAACCTGAAGATGGCCAATGAAAAGGGCCAAAACATGTAGTTGTTCTTTATGTAATAAATTCTATACATATCTCTGCCATCATATAGTTGTGTTAGGCAAGTACATACACTCTAATCTAGTTTATTATAAACACAAAGGGGATGACAAACCTTATGTGTATATGAGTGTGTCATAGTTATTCTGGGGGAGTTATCTCTGTGTTGATGGTAGGTGCTCGTACTGTGGTGGTATATGGATTTTCATGACCTTATAGTAAATTGCATTAGTGTTGCACATGGAATGAAAAGTAAAGAAAGACCTACTGTGGCCCTAAATGAGACACAAGTTATACCTACAGTACTGTAATTTCATTTTACTATGACTAGTCAAAATTAGACTTAAAAAAAATGTGTACGTATTTACCTCAGCCCACCAAAAAAAAAATGTTAAAAAAAATTTAACGAAAATCTATTTGTAATGTGTTAACTTGAACGCCTCAACAAACCTGTGGGCGTGACGAGTGCGCTGGAAGGCTGCGAGACCTGTAACCAACTGACTTCACGTCCTCAGGAGATGCATACAGCTTGGCACTGTTGGCAGGCCTGAAGCTGGACATGACTTCTCCATCTCCTGTCCCTGAAACATTCTGCCCCAGCACTGAATTGCTGCTAGGGTTTGCATCCACCTTGGTGCTGTTTGTCATGTTGGCGTACTCTGTTGTCGCTGCCGCATTGGTTTTCACTGTCCCACGGGACACATCCACCTTCACCTACAGACAGACAGACACATTTTTAATATGGCAATCTATCACAGGGCAGTGCATGTGCGACGTTTTTACATTTGCTGTGTAGCATACAATTACAGCATGAGGGAATACAGAGCAGCATCTTGACATGCTTAGGATGTCAAATACTGCAGCCAGGCGATTGGCCACTCCTCTTTTGTATTCAAGAGAAGATGCAGGCTGAAATGTGGACCACATAATGGTAGTGCAGCCCAGAACAATAAAACAATTGACAAGAGACAAAAATGCTGAGTTGTGAGAAGAATGCTCTGTAAATGTTAATATATGGTCAAAAAATGCAGCAAACTGTAAATAGAACTAACAGTAATAAAAGTTTAATGGAATTTCCAACAGCCTTCCCACACTTCGTAACTTTTCTCCAGTCTTACCCATTCCAAACCTCATGCCAGTCTCATCCTCATGATCTCAATGCTATCACACATGCTACATTTCTTACACTACTGCCACTGTCCTCTACTGGACCTGTAGTTATATTTCGTTGTTTGTTGGTTCACGTCCTTATTTCCAAAATTCACTTATATTTCATTCTCATATCTGCTCACTTTGCAGCTGTCACACTCAAAGTAACATAGTGTAGACATGCAGTTGGAAATCTTAATAAACTTGTTATTCATGGCCACAAAGTATGCGAGGAATACAGAAATAAAGATTTACAGCATCAGCAAAACAGTGCAGACAGGGGACTGAGGCAGCTGTCAGTAACATACTGACATACCATGACTGAAACAGATGTCAGTAACATACTGACATACAATGACTGAAACAGATATCAGTAAGATACTGACACATGACTGAAACAGGTGTCAGTAGCATACTGACATATCATGACTGAAACAGATGTAACATACTGACACACAATGACTGAAACATATGTCAGTAACACACTGACATACAATGGCTGAAACAGATGTCAGTATCATACTGACATACCATGACTGAAACAGATGTCAGTAACATGCTGGCATATGACTGAAACAGATGTCAGTAGCATACTGATACACCATGACTGAAACAGGTGCCAGTAACATACTGACACACTGTGACTGAAACAGATGTCAGTAACATACTGACATACAATGACTGAAACACATGCCAGTAACATACTGACATACCATGACTGAAACAGATGTCAGTAACATACTGGCAAACTGGGACTGAAGTAGATATCAGCAACACACTGACTGCAACAAATATACGAGTAACAATGACTGATTTTGAAACAGATGTCAGTTATGTTTACAGACTAGGACTGAAACATGTATGTTTGACACACTGACAGAAGTGTAATAAAACAGCCACAAGTTTATGAACATTAAAAGCACACAGTGTGAAGGGATGCAAGCCTAGAGTAGAGCTTACTGAAAACTGGGTCTGACCAACAGCACAACAAGAACCACACAAATCTCACACAGGTCTGAGGGTATTATATTATTTCAAATACAGGCTGAATGTGTGGGGAAATTACTTCATGAAAATATTTGCATTCTTTTAACGTGGCTTTGTGTCACTATTCAACTGGTGTAGTCAGCATATTAGCATGGTGGCAAAATGACATCCACATTACACTTAGAAAGACCACTTTACTGACAGGCCAGCAGTGTGAATAATAATAATAATAATAATAATAAAAGTTGCATTCCTTACTAGTCTGTATGAATGTAACTCGTCTGTTACAGCATCTTTTGGTTTTACAACACAAACGATTTATTCAGCCACCAGCCCCACTGGCGGATGGTACGTACCAGTTGTCCGACAGGTGGAGGAGGTGGCGGATGGGTTGGAGGAGGGAGAGGTGGACGCCCAGTCACCACTCCTCCATTTAGCAGAAGCAGCATTGTCACATCTTCCTGACTACGGTGGCCTTTCGGAGCATGGACGTCCATGGCGGGAGTTACCAACCTACTGCTCTGTGCTAGGTCAGGGGTGCTGTGGAAGTCTCGGTGTAATTCTGCCCCAGCAGTGGAGAACCGAACCCGCATGCTCGACTGACAACACAAATGGGAGGGGCAAACTTGAAAATATAGCACTTTCTTAACTGATTTACTTAGTAGTAATAGCTCAACCAACAGCTTTATAAATCAACTGTCTTGTTATGATTGTGTGCTGAGTTCTACATTTTTCCCTTCCGTTCTTTGACAATTCTTCCATTATTCTGTGTAGAGATAAAGAGATGGCTAAGGTGCTGTATGCCTCCACACCAACTGCTCCTTTGTAAATGTTTGCACCAATTAAAACACAGCTGACACTTACTTACTTACTCACTCCATGGTGCAGAATCCTTCTTGAGAAGCTAACTGGTTTGCAGCTAGTCTAGAAATTCCCTGCATTTCACGGAGCCCGAAGGTTCATTACCACACTCACGAGCGTCCACCACCTGTCTCTATCCTGGGCCAGCCCAATCCAGTCCATATACCCACATCCCACCTCCTGGAGATCCATCCTAATATTATTCACCCATCTACTCCTAGGTCTCCCCAGTGATCTCTTTCTCTCCAGTTTCCCCACCAAGACCCTATACATCCCCCTCTCCTCACTCATACGTGCCACATGCCCAGCCCATCTCATTTTCTCGACTTTATCACCCGCACAATATTGGGTGAGCAGTACAAATCATTTAGCTCCTCGTTATGCAATCTCTTACATTCCCCTGTTACCTCGTCCCTCCTAGGTCCAAATATTCTCCTCAACACCATGTTGTCAAACACCCTCAGCTTCCTTTCCTCCCACAATGTCAGCAACCAAGCTTCACACCCATACAAAACAACAGGCAAAATTATAGTTCTATATATCTTGATCTTTAAATTTTTGGATAGCAACCTGGAAGACAA
>Ga0123354_10008463_pt1 | contig 15640 bp, 7 predicted proteins | sample TergutLab28metaG_2_FD_97872 | JGI IMG/M metagenome (GOLD analysis project Ga0123354, IMG submission 97872) | Labiotermes labralis P4 segment gut microbial communities from Petit-Saut dam, French Guiana - Lab288 P4 | ecosystem: Host-associated > Arthropoda: Insects > Digestive system > Gut ...
GGTGTTTTGGGTTATATCGTTATAGTTTGACCTAAGGAACACTCTCCCGAAGTTAGGTCCTTTCCTCCTGGGACACCCTGTATATATATATATATATATATACGCACACACACACACACACACACATACACACACACATTACAAAAAAATTACACAGTATTTCAGGCGGCTGCGCATAACACTTATTGCGATTTTTACATGAGAGGCCAGCACACCAAAGCGAAAAATGGAAGTGGAACTTTGGTAACAAACAATCATAACTGCTGTACATCTTCTCACAAGAAAACATCGAATACTTACATCCGAAGTATTATAGCATGAAGCATTAACTTCGATGCAAGGAGCGATACTAAATACTCGGGACCCAATTACTCATCGCACTTCCTTCCTATTTTCACTTCTTAAATAATTTCGCATATTTCGCGTAATGAATGCATATAGAAACAACAGTATCTCCATTTGCAAAAGTTCAATACCAACGTGTTGCGCAACACTTTTTTATAACTTAATTCTCCGACATTTTTCGGCCTGATTTATAGGCCGTCTTCAGGAAGTTTTCAATGACATATGAGCTTTATGTTTCAACTTATCTATTACAGTTTTCACAAGTGATTAAATTGTTGTGTTTACAATTCTTGAAACCGAAGATATGGTTAAATACTTAAGTGTACAGTTAGAATATAATTAAATGCAATTAAATAAGCACAAAATCAAATACATTTTAAAATTCTATTGTGTCCAAACATCTACGTTCTGATCACTCTTCGTGTGAAGAAGTTCTGGAAACTGTAAATGAGGATAGCAAATTCTACTTAGAACTGTAAAGGTGAATGAGAAAGAAAAAGGTTTTGTCGAATAGATTCGTAATATATTCCAGATGTTTGGTGTGTTGTCTATATACTTCGATTGAATAAGAAGTACTGAGTGGAAATGTTGATCGTGCAGTATAGATCATTACTAAGTTTTCACACATGCGCGTTGGGTTGATGTGTAGCGAATGATGTTGTGTAGTGGATTTAATTACTCCGTTTATGTTCTACGATTAATAGATTTTGCTGTTGAAAATTATTTATATATTCTGATTCCTAGCAGTTAATGTCTGTTCCTCTTCGTGCGATCATTGTTAGGTCCACAATATCTTGTTTTGTTTCAAATTTATGTTCGTGGTTAGGCATAAACGTAGCATGTGCAGAATGCGGATTGTTGTTTCTTATGTATTGCAAATTTTCAAGGAATCTTAAACACAAATTTCTTCCAGTTTGTCCATCATATATTTTATTGAAGGTAAGACTTTTGATATTGTAAATGCCACTATGAAGGTATTTATCTTTTTTATCACATTGAATTCTAAGTAAATTATATATTGTATTGATTGTAGGAAATGTGATTATAAGGTCTGTATTTTTGAAGGGATTTGTGACTTTTCTTACAAGTGGGCTGTGACATGTGAAAGAGACACAAGGTTTAGGTGAGTGGGTGTAATTAGTGCTGGGTTGTGTTGTTTCGTGTTTTATTGTAATATTTAGACGATATATTATGTCTATTGGTAAAGAATTTTTTCTTTCTCTCTGTATAATAATGATTACTTCTATTTCATTTCTACGTGACGTTACTCGATGAATTAAGAAGAGGTATACTGCCAATTCATGTTACGTCGTGTTGGTTAGAGGTAAAATGTAGTGTTCACGACTTGTTTCTGCACACCAATGCCCTAAATCTAATTTACGATTGATATCCACTTAAGACACCATTACGCATTTTTCAAATTACGTATTGTTATGCGTAAAAATGCTCTCAATACTCTCGAAATTTTCAATAGAAATTCACTCTACACACTTTAACTGGTACGGAGTAGCAGTATTATGCATGTACCTGGCAATACCCAATAAAAGAATCCTGAATCGCATTTTTACGGCACGGAATCCCCGTTGTGTACATATCATCTAAAATGCAAACCGTAAAAAACAAGGCAAATTTTGCATATCACAGCTACATGTTTCGGTTACTTCAAGGTAACCATCATCAGGCTATACACAGAATTATGCGAAGGAAATTATTTACGTAAATGCTTTGGACGTCCTTACCAACTGTATAAATATTTCCATTTTATAATTCTGTATTCAGCTTGTTGATGGCCAAGATGAAGTAGCTAAAAAGTCTAGCTGCGATCTGCTAATTATATGATTTGTATTTGACTGATTGTCTCCATTCTACAGAATCACATTTTCACCTTTTAGTATTACAAGAAGAAAGCACAGACCCAATTTCTATAAACCATAATAAGGTGAGGAATTTAAGTTTAAGTCAACTTTAATTTCAAACCACGTGAACGTAGTAATAGGGAAAAACAATTTTTCACTCAACTTGTAACCGAATTGTGATGAGTCCTTAGCCACATCAGCCCTTAACTCACCACATGAATGCGCTGTTGTATGATCTGGCTCATCCTCCTCCAAGCCTGGTTGGGCGCCAGTAAGGTTTCCAAGTTCGGATCGCGCACGATGTTTAAGAAGATTGGGTCATACGTGGGAAAGCGTGAGACCTTTCTTATGTAATATATTGTGCGATGTGTGAAAGGGATTTGCAGGACATTTGTTTCAGCAGTAACGCACGTTCAACACAAAAATATCATAAAGGAAACTGTTATTTTAAATAAAATTTTAAATAATGTTAAACGTTACGCAGTTACTTGGACTGCGTCACTGTAATTAATTTGAACAACACTGCACCTTATTCCATACACAAAATTGTTTGACTTTCAAACGCTGCGATGAATAATTTAATGATTAATGTTCCAAAATTACTGAAAGCAAAGAAACGCGTTAACTGTGGCGGAATTCCAAAAAGCTAGTAAATTTCCGCGCCACTGGTTGAACGTATTTATTCTGCTATACTCAGTTCGCTCCCCAACCAAATTTCTATTGGCTAATATACGAAAATGTCTTTAACCTCCATAGGCCAAAATTAAAAAGTTAGAAGAAAACTAAATTTTATTGGTTCCCCAACCCTCACATTAAAGTATCTAAACAGCTCATTAATACTCCTCTAGCCCCCTAACGCTCCACGTTGCACAACTGAGACTTCCCTCTAAGACTTAAAATACATGGCCGGAAACGTCTTGTAATCACAAATTCCTAACCTTGCAGCTGGCTTATGGTTACCGATGCCAAAATATCACCTTTTTCTCTAACCTACAGTATTTAGGCTAAGAAGTCTTCCTACACTGGTTAAAGCAGAACATGGCCAAATATTTACGTCCTATTAAGTGACTTCCCGAATTCCCTTAAATCTGTATGTTCGGTTATAAACTTTCATTTCAAGAAATGTAAACCATAACAAGAATCAGTTCTACTATTGCCGTTTTTCTTTAACGGAAATTGCCTATAAGAGATTTTCAGTGACCAGAATGAAGAAATAAGTTTGGATAATGGTCCAAATTTTTTCTGAACTCGCCTTATTTTTATTACGAAATTTTCTTTAGAGCGAATTCTCATAAAAACGATATTATCGCGTTATAGCAGAAGTGATGATACAGGAAATTTACGATTAAACTTGGCATTTTCAGCGCGTTTTAACACAGAAGCATTCAATGAAGAACCAAAAATAATCAAACGTTGACACTATTCGGTGTCTCGAATTAAAGGCGGCTTAGTAGGTAATCTTACAGATATATCTGTAAATAAATTTCGACCGAGATTAGGGTGTAAACTTAATAGTAAGCTTCTTATAAACAAGCTTTGAGAAAAGAGCGCAAAATAAGACTAATTACATTTATTACATATTACAAGCATCAAATGCGTGATATACAATAGCAAACCGGATGTTATATGTATCTGCGTCTATGTTTCAACTCCAAAAATAATCAATGGATTTTAATGGATCTGCATTAGACATTGTAGGAGAAACTTAATTTTAACCCCATCCGTCGAATATATACTGTACTCTATACGGTGTTCGAATTGAACTTGTCTCGATTTTCTAAAATACAGCTCTCGGTACAATATAAGGTGTAACATGAGATATAGATCTCGTGAAAGGAGCGGACACGTCGAAGCAGAGCAGAACAGTCACCAAACAAGATAAAAACAACTGCTGACAACCTCAGCCAAACGATCGTCTGTAGTGCCACATTTCTGCCAACATGAACGTATTTTCTACTGCACTAATTAACTGCAAGTCAAATGGCGAAGGCAGCGATAATGAACGCGAGATAGGCGAAGTACGTATCAATTAAAAATGTAAAGCGTTCGCGTAACCACGCTTGTCATGCAATAGTAACAATGGGTTCTCTTTTTTAATGTTGTTGACCTATATGTACAGTACCTGTCAACAACATAAGAACGTCGAGTGTTACCATGGAAATGCAAGAACGGGTTCCTTTTGCAATGTTGTAGAGCTATAATATATTTCATAATGCTGTCAACAATATAAACATAGGACGTAAGGATAATTTCATCGGATTTTAAATATACATGGAGTCTTTCGACAGATTTTCCCAAGAATCTTCGATACTAAATTTCATGAAATCCCGTCCAGCGAGAGCCGTGCTCATATATGAGTACGGGCAGATGGACGGAGAGACACGACCACGTTAATAGGTAATTTCTGCTACTTAAGCAAACGCGCCTAAAATGGACTCCCTTAGACTCAGGACATAATTTACAAGAAATATAAAGAATATTTTATATGAGTTCGAATAATCATTGATGCAGTAGAAAAAGCAGTAACTATTAAGTATTATGAGTGTACGTCTGTATTTTTGCCTTAATTACCCGGCATGCATATCGCATCTTTTTGCGCCGCATTATATTGTCATCTGTGGCCTGTCCGGCTGTGCCAATCTTTCCCACATTATCTCATACACGGAACGGTTTTTGGAAAAAAAAATATAGAACATAAAATATGTGTTTTGATTTTCTCTAAAACTTTTACCTAAAATTTTCCCCATTCTAAGATTAATTAAGCGAAATGTTACCATAAGTGTCCATAGGTGTCATTTAATATACCGTTAGTCTGGTCAGATTTTAATCACACTCCAATTTTATAGAAAAGTTTTCAAATAATACTCAAACATGATATTTCACGAAAATCCATCCAGTGGTGGCTGAGTTATTCCATGTAGACGGACAGACAGAAATGACGAAGATAGGAGTCGCTTTTCGCAATACTGCGTAGCGCCTAAAATGATACGAATACTATTTTTTCTGACATGAAGGTAAATTTACAAATTATTTCATAACTAATTTCATAAGCCACAAGAGTCGTTACGATAAGAGTGCTTGGGATGCTACGCCCTGCGTACTTGTAAACAGTGATCGCTTACAACGCCTTAACCCTCAGGGACTAGCATTACTCTTTGCCCTACGTCATGAAGATGGACAGTACGCTGCTGCGAGATATCGATCACTCTTTACCATGAGAGTTTTGAGATTCTCTTAGTGGTGCTGAAGCAGATTGAAGTCTTCTGGCACGTTACGCCGTTTAGCCTGCTTCGTCCTGGAGATGAAACCACTACGCGCCTTCGAAATGTAGTTTTGACAATCAACCAGGCGACACGGCCAAACTTCTTAGAGTACTTGGAACTTAGGCCACTTTCAGAATGCCAATTCTCGTAATAATGACTACCTTCACATTCCACCCAGTTTCCCTAACCTTCCAGCTCCTTTCAGACAGTTTCCTGTTTCAATGATTTTTATACTTTACAGTCTAGGACAGTGACGTATTTCGCACTTACTAATGTTAAAAACGGACATTTTTTTCTGCTCAGCTGCTCTACTGACTGACGCAGAAAGATGCACGAGGCGTCATTCCGTAGACAAAATGAGATAAACCTTTTCGTGATTTATGCGGTTCAGTCGGTCGTGTTTCAGTCTGTTATGAGAGTTCCAAAAAGTCTGGCTGATCTGGCCTTGTCTCTTGTTTCCATCTCTTAATATCCGACACATTTTCTACATTCTTCCCGACTCGATAAACATTTAATTAAATATACTGATAATTATTTATGTCTTTATACAGTTTCATATGTTTCAACAACACAATTTATGACTGTATGTGCTCTGGTTTCAATACTGTTGGATGAATTTGGGAAGCGATATATGCATATTAATAACTTTATCTGCAATACCTGCATACAACAACTGTCAGTGAGGTATGATAAATCACAATATACATGTATAGCAATTTCTCGCTTTATGTTGTCTCAGTAAATGTTGTTTCGTTATTACATTAATGCTACTTTCATACAAAAGCTCCATACGTCGTGTCAACTCGTTATTACGTCATTTTTCAGAAGTTACTAGTGACAGGGTGTCACAGCGGACCCCGTGTTTTGTAGCAAACCGGCGCGAGGCATCAGTCTCGTTGGCGTTTTTGCTGAGTGGCGTTGCCGTTGAGTTTTTACATCTCGTGTTAGCATTTTTTACTTAGATTTGTTTTAGTTTTCCCATTTAAATAGCTTCAAACGGCCAGCAAGTGATTCTGATAGATGTGCTGGTAGAAGTGCATGGTAAAAGTTAGAAAATTGTCAATCTTGTTGAGAAAAGGGAGTTTTTACGGTTTATACAAACATTGTTATCGTTTATGATTGTATGCAAGCCCAAGACCTAAAATAAGTTACAATATCCAAAGAAAGGTTGTAAAACGCTACCAAATTATTCCTTGTGTTTCTTATTGTAAAAGCTGATCTGCGTCAGGTCGTTTCGTAAAAGTCACGATTTACAAGAACGTCACATCGGCGTTAAGCAAGGACTTACTTTACTTGAAACTGGAATACATTTACCTAACATTGTGCCCACTACATCTTCATGACGAATTAGGCGTGCTCAATTTGCAAAGTGTGTGTGTGTGTGTGTGTGTGTATATATATATATATATATATATATATATATATATATATATATATATATATACACGTCTATCTATTTCAGTTAAATCTGAACACCTGCAGAATTGTGTTCATGGATCCTGCAGCTTAGAAAATACACTGAGTGAGAGCTCTAGTGCCACATCTCGGTCCAGAGTGTTAACACAGAGCGCAATCATAAAAGGAGGGAACTGCGGCAGCCAGTTGCTCCAAGAGAACCCTTATTTCCTCGATACGTTGTTATATTTCGTACAGATGGAAGCGTTATTAAAGGCAGTACGTGCGACCACCAACAGCAAGGAGAGCTGCGACTGTTTTACCCACATGTAATGCTTAATATAGGCAGTGCTACACACAGCCACATTTTGTTCCCCCCCCCCCCATGGAGCAACAGTCCTTAGTGGGCCAGAGTCTCCTCATTATAGGGGTTTCACGATCACACTCAGACACACCACACTAAGTAGTACTCCTCTGGACGAGTGATCAGCGCGACGACTCAGATATCTGTACCTGACAACACACAAACACTCACGACAGACATCCATGCCCTGGCGAGATTCGAAACCGCAGTCCCAGCAAACTAGTGGCCGCTGACCCAAGCCTTAGACTTGCGTGACCACCGGGATCGAGAAAGCAGCCATATAAAGGAATAAATAATAAGGTTCCTCCTGAATAGACAACCACATTACGTCGCGCGTCCAACAGAGAGAAGATCCAATACGAATCAAGGTACAGGTAATATAGACGTTTGTACGTCACAGTAAGATAAAATGTACATTAGGCACGCAGAATTGTAACTGCACATGCACTGTGTTAATGTTACATACATGTACAAATATGGCTGCGAAATCATTAGGATACGTAGTATTTTTATAAAACAGATTATTGTGTTATATCCATCAGGTTTCAATTCATGGGAGTAAAATCCCTGATGATGGTGTACGAACGCCGACACACGTCGAAGTAAATACAGACAATTTATTTTATACATACTGTGTTATGAAGGTACTGGTTTTTTAAATGAAAGTTTACCGTTACCAATATAAATGCCGAATTATATTTATGTAGTTGTTCACATAAGTGCGCGACTTTGATGTTGGTAGTGGTTTTGCTGGGACGTCAAGCTGTTAAATTTTTATGACAAGTGACGAATATATTCGAGTCAAAAGTATACTGGGCTAAAGTGAGGTCGGGTCTTGTGAGGGCGACCTAATTCTGCTACAAGAGACATCTTTTTGTGTGTACTGTTTCGTTAACGCTGTGCATAAATTTGACTCTAGATTTCTTATAAAATCAACAACTAGCAAACAGCGACCAGTAAAAAAAGAGCAACTTATGCTTTTGAAAAGATGTGTGCGTTTTCTCAGCACGCTTTTTCCAGAGATAAGAGACCATCACCCACGCTGACAAGACCAAAGCTTCACACCTGAGTAACGATTCGCGGTACGTTGCTGGCTATGCACGAAAATTGATATGAAAATCGAGTGAGTAGTTAGAAAAAGTTATTTCGGTTGGCCAACTTTCCTATATTACGCTTGAAGAAGCTAAAACGGAGCAAACGGTCTGCACTTTCTCACTGAGCTGACCCGGTATACAACACTCACAGGAGGGGTTGTCTTCCTGCTAGGGTGAAACCACAAACTGGAGGCAAATGCGATGAATACGCGAGGCCAGGCGACCGAATGAAGTGGCTAACGGACAATATATATATATATATATATATATATATATATATATGCTTCCAGTGAAAGCGCAACAGCAATGCGGTTGATAAATCAGTAACACTGAAAGAGGTTTTCGGAACAGTTCATAGTTCTATATTTGGAGAACTTGGTAAAGAATGCAGGAAAAACATCCGTCATCTCCTATCTGTCAAAGTTGAAAGATTATACAAAGTGAATATAAACTCTTGTGTTCTGTTTCCTGTAATACTTCATTTAAAAAATGAATAGCAATCACACTGAGACACTATTCCTGGCCCTAATAAAAGACATTGCCTCCCAGCTGCAAGCCCGAGTAAGGTGTAGTTGCTTAACTTTGAAGCCTTTCACTCACCTGACTAGCCAAATTCCTGAAGAACAATCTTAGAAGCTAATAGTTGTTATTGTAATAAAATATTCCCTGAATTTTATAAAACCTAATAGTTAAGGGCTGTGTTTATAAATACTTATCACTGAGCCAGACGATTTCGTTCAGGCCCTTCAATCAATGTCCTGTAGATTTCTTACAGTATTATCCTCCCATCTACCCTTTGGTCTTCCAAGTCGTCTCCTTCCTTCACGATCCCCACCAAAATCCTCTATGCATTTCCCCATCTCTCATGTGTGCCACTTGACCAATTCAGCATATCTTCCTCTATTTGAGGGTTAAAAGCTTATATGAGTAGAATGCAAGCCATAAACTTGCTCAGTGCGCAAATCGTCTCCAGCATCCTATCAATTAAACTCGCTTAAGTCCCAATATTATCTTCAGCTCTATTCTCGAACGCCCCAATGTTTGTTCTTCCCACCATGCGACAGACCAATTTTCCTACCCACACAAAACGAAGGGCAAAATTATAGTACTCTACCTTTTGATTTCTAACTTTCTTGGATAGCATATTCTTAAATAAATGGCAGCAATATTCCGCACCATTTTAACCTACTCTTAATTTATTCGTAAAAGCAACGTCATTTGATACATCTGAGTACGTATTTTCACTTTTTCATAGCTCTTATTAGCTATGTGACTTGCTCCTGAACCATGTTGACTAGACAACAACACATAATTGCCACATACTGCGTTTCCATCACAAAAATCCCTCGGTTAATATTGCTTACGGCAACAGGCACTTCTTGTTCTGAGAATCACATGACACTCACTGACACATTTTGTGCTCAAAATTCTCAGAGTTTTAACTTCAAAATTACAGGAGGCCCTACACAGGCCTATAATAATTATCGGGTTTTAAACAATTCACAGAAAAATCCATCTGTTGGGAGTCAAAAGAAATTGACATTAAACTGTCGTAGTAATCACATATTTCAAGTATAAAGCCTGCTTAGAATTTTATTTTCCATTATCAGGTTTCGAACCTCAAACAATATACAAGATAGTTCTGCATTTTAGTGAAAAAGGAAAGAAAACTTAATAAGTGTATTTACTTAAACCGTTTCATTACCGGCAGACAAGAAGGAAATTCGGACAATAAATATTCAGCACTCTGAATCAATACAATATTTGTATTTCACATCGGTAAAAAAAAAAAATTGTTTTCCTTTTCTACAGCACGACTGCTGTCTAAGCGCACATTTGAGCGGGGTAATTTTATGGAACTGAATAGTCAGTCTACAACTCTACACTAAAGGATAGGTGAAAAAATCTGTCACAGTTTGAGGGAAATAGACATTTCGAGGATATTCGATCCTCGTAACTATCACATTTGTCGTTGGTGTCTGACTTCGGAATATTCCATAGAACAGAATGGAACAGCCTAGCAGTTGAAAGATATTAAGCCGCAGATGTGTTTTTGTGAACCTAGTTTCAGTTGCGAAAATGAAATCTCAGCTACTATATTGTTATTATTATTATTATTATTATTATTATTATCATCATCATCATCATCATCAATACTGGGAAAAAATTAAAGATTCCTCAGTCAATGATACATGTGCAGACAATTTTAAACCCACGTTTAATGAAAGAGCTATAATATATAATACTTCAACATGAGATGCGTTTTACAACTCTATACAGACAGAAAATTCTCTATCAATATGCCAATATTATGACAAATTTTCTTAACCTTGTACTTCATTGAGTATTCCGAAACAGAACAAGTTTCGAAAACCGCATCTGTTTCCGGTCTCAGACGAATATGTGTGGCTGCACGTACTCAATTGCGTGTTACAAACAAAAAACTAATCTCAATCATCGAAAGAAATAAGTCAGCTAAACACGAGGGCAATTCAAAAAATAAGGTTCTCTCCATTTTACTGCCGCTGAAAGGATGTGTGCATCGAGTTGGCAAGCATGGGTTCAGTCACCACATACAGTACATTCACCACCATATAGCAGTAGCAGAAAAGTTTGCTCCTGGTGGATTCCCTTTCAACTGACTGACGAGAACAAACATACATGCATATGGTGGATCCTGATGTTTCTTCAGTTTTATGAGGAGCATAGCGAAACACTCTTAAGCAGAACTGTTACACCACATGAGACTTGGGTCTCCCACTACACCCCAGGGAGTAAGGCTTAATGGATGACCTGGAAGCTTCCTCACTCTCCCAGGGGAAATATACATAAGAAGTTCAAGACAGAACAGTCTCCAGGGAAAGTGGCGGCTACCTTTCTCTTCGATGTTTACGGTGTTCTGTTAGTTGGTTTCACTGCTCTTCTTTCAACAATAAATGCTGCTGCTTATCAAGAAACTCTTAAGAGACTCAAGGAGACTATTCGGCAAAAGAAACCAGGATGCTGACCACAGGAGTTCTTCTTTTGCACGACAATAATGGGCCTCACATTACGACTGCAACCGCGAATCTCTTGAACTCATGAGGCTGGGAAATTCTTCACAGCCACCATATAGTCCTGATCTGCAGAGTCGGGCTGCCAACTGTTCCCAAAAATGGGAGAAGCACCTCAAATATCAGCACTTTCACTCCTATGTAAAAGTACAAAATGAATTCAAGAGATGGTTATGTGGCTAGTAGGCATTTTATTTCTCTGAAGGACTTGGCAAATGTCTAAACACATTTGGTGACTATGTGGAGAAATAAAGATAATATGAGACTGCATCTCAGCCCCATTAGTTACTCTGTAGGCTTAATGTTATTTAATTAAAAAATAGGGAAACTTCCTTTCAGAACTACCAACGTAGATGCCTGTAGAAAATAGAAGGTCGTACAATCCGGTTTTATTTTTTTGGAGTTCACAAGAACATTCAAAACAAAACAGCTTATCTCTGCAGATATAAATACAATTTCAAAGTAAATACAAAGCTGAAGTATTCTGAGATATTATGCTCCATCGATTGGTAAATGCTTATCGAATTTTCGGATGAGTTCACTGTTTCAACCTTTAGGACTCAAGTGGAGTACTATGACCTTGAAGACGGAGGCAGCAAACTCCCCCGAAACGCAGGTAAACATTTACCAATAAACACAACATATGTAACAAAATACATGAATCGTCATAAATACCGCTCGCATGAAAAAGAGTTTTCTAAAAACATCTAACGTGGCTCACGCTTCATTGATTAACGGATAGATTGAAATGAAGTCAGGTGTTTCAATCTTTTATCTAACAACGGGTATAGGAAGTTCTGCACAAGGAAACGGCCTGCGTGGCATGCTCGACAATAAGAAGAGTTGGAAATGACTATCAAAATGATTACTTTCATCTGAAAGAAATATCACATAAAGTAGAGAATTTCAGCAGGGCTCTATTAATTCTTTATGTCTATCTTGTTTATTTTGATGGGTGGATGACATTTTCATTCACAGAGCAAATATTTAACACCACTTAAGTTTGAAACTCTTCTGCTTCGGTGTTTGTGGGTTACGATGTTGTACTTATTTGATGGGCTACTTACTGATTTCCCTTTCTCTGAGATGTTGGTTATCCTTGGGAATTTCTAAGAATTTATTGTAAACTTTCTGTCTTCCGCTGACAACACTTGATCCTAGGAACTTACACATTCTGAAGTAGCTTATTTTGTGGAATAGTTAGAACCGAAGGAACAAACTGAGATGTGTCTCCCCACCTTTTCAGCCAAAGAACGGAAGCAGAACAAATTTCCGAAACGTATTCCGGTTCGGCATACAGACGACCGCCATCATTCAGAATCCCAGTAGTAACTTAAACATATGTGTCACAATTTGTACATTTCGATCTCACGCTAAATCATCTGAAAGAAAAAGTAACACTGCGTTACAGAACTTTTTGTCTATTATAGAATATCCCAAAGGTCCTTGTCATCTTCAACGGAACGTATCGGAAAGTAGATTTTAATCCTTCCTACTTCCCTTTTTGTCCTATTCTTTTGCAGAGACTTAAGTCTTTACCGCCGTGTCCCGTACGGTTAACAATTTCATCTCGAGTTCCCAAAATAGGGCTATCCTCCCCTCATCATCCCGTCTATATCGCTGTGTCTGAATCGATCTTAACGTACCAACTCTACAGAGGGCTCTTCTAGTTAAAAGAAACTCTGCCAGAGTGCGTTCAGGTTGACGGGAAGACAAGCACATCTCTGAGATTCGTCTTCCTACCGCAAAGGGGCAGCACGTAGGAAACATTCAGGTCACTGCTTCTTATCCGTCTTTTTATTTTCTCCTTTTATTACCGAAAAGTCGATTGCAAGCTGCTTCCTCTAAGGATTCCCCGTTCTTCTGGTACCTGTTCGTATCTAAAGCTATTTGTACGTTTTTTAACTTGTTTCCTGCTGCAGAGGAGGATATTTCGATCACATTGATCCTGTTCTTATTTACTACCACATCAGAAGTGCTCTTTCACTAACAGGCATATTGCAGGATTCCACACTGCTACCTCTTAAGATCGGTGTACAATATCAGCCTTTCAATCCACTGTTACGTGCCACTGAAAGAAATTATTAAAAGGTTTCATTCTTCAACCGCTTTCACGCTACGTGAGTATGCATGATCAGGTTACTTTGTTCCACCCAGCATAACTCATTACCATTTTCAAACCCAGAATACATTTACTCATTAATTCACTGCACTGTATAATAATCTAGCCTCAGGTAACGAAGTGTTAAAATTTAATTTCTCCTCCTTATAATGAAGAAGTTTAGAAATGTGAAAGGGAGACGGTCGGACAGACAGACAGAGAGACATAGGCAGTTTTCCTTACATCAAAGTCTCATAGACATCCGACTCGCTAATATCTAAATCAGTGTTTCCTAAATGATACAGAAAAGTTGCTTTAACTAAATAGTAAAACTGCGTTCTGAAATAAAATATTACTACAAAAGTACATAAATGGAAATGAGTTATATTCGATGATCTGACGTACTGTCACAAAGTTGCATGCACCTGAAACATTTTGAGTTTGGTTACTTAGCCACATTCCAACTAGCCACCTTGAAAATTAAATTTAGACAATGTACTTACCTACAGTGTCAAGACGGCGCTGCAACATTATTCCTAGCATACGTCAGATCATCTGACAGGACTCAGAAAACCCCAGAAAATCTCTTCGGCTAGTCACTTGTAAGACAGTTGGGACTTCACTCTATTGCAGACCCTTTATATCAACACGAAAATAATTTCTGTGTTCTTGTTAGCTTTCCAGCAGACGGCTGCAGTATTAGATTAAATTTCCCGTGGAAGACAGCTTCCTCGTGGCATATAATCTACTTACTCTCTTGATGTAAGTTACCCCATGAAGGATGCAGTCGCACAAACACGACATTCATCATCTTCATGAGTGTTGTCTGCAGTTGCGCGAAAGTAACTCTTCATATTTAATTTTTTGCCCAGCTAAAGAACAGTGTGTCTGTATATTTAATTCGCAAGAGAAGAATACATTACGAGAATAAATGGTAACGTCTGTTCGATGCAACTCTTGCATAACCTACGGAACATGTCTGATATTAAGCTACTGGAGGACGATGGTGTGAGGAATGGGTTAACAGTGTTCATTACTTCATCTGCAAATGAAGAGGAAGGTTCTCCGCTTCACCGCCTCTCTGCAAGCGTGGCTAATTACACTTCCTACGCGGAACGGGTATTTCCAGAATTATTATCAATATACAGCACATGTCATAGGAGCATTAAACAATAACGTACCGTACCTGCAGCTCGAGTCATTCTCCGTGTATTACTCTAACAAAATTAACATACACAACTGGCAGTAACGAGGCTTCAGATTTTGAAAGACTTGTATTTATTCGCGATGTCGTTTAAAATTCTGAGGTCTTTTGTTTCAAAATTTTTTTTCCCTCAACAAATATTTATGCTGCAAGACACATCGCTTGTATTTCGGCGACTTGCGACCTCACATATGGCCTCCCACTATCCTGGTCTCTGCTCAACTGGCTACAATTCTACACACCTATGTGTGAAGGGACTTCCAATTTTCCCCCAGTAACAGAGAAATAGTAAAAATGAACATGATGACCGATAGAACGAATATACATTTACTAACATAGGACAAGAGCCATGACCAAGGCTTTGTTTTAACTCACATTCAGAATCTTCTGAATTTTCGGAAGTAACAGAAGGGAAGGCTTATAAACATCCACTGGATTCGGATACATCTAAGATCGTTACGCCATACCACCATATTCTGTATTAAGCTGAAAGCAGTATTCGCTTTTCACATTCTTTTTTAATGACCTCCCATAAGCGACCTACCATTTCTCATTCGATTCAACACAATCTCAGCGGTTGGATCCTTGTCTGTAACTAGAACAAGACAATAATTGTAATTCTGTAAATCGTAATTTGGTTGTGTCGATCCTAGAGTTCTACAACTCTCTCTTTCTGTAGAAAATGTAAGCAAATTATATATAGTGGAACAGTGGATAATGTATATGGCTAATAAATTGTTCAAATATTCTAAGATTATTTCTTCCCGATGATATTTCTGCAGATACAGTAGATGATAGATGATATCTGTAAATGTATTAAAACTCAGTTATTTAAAAAATTTACAATAAATACAGCTTAGGTTCAGGACAAAATTCCTAAAACAACAATCTCCATACATACATAGGCCTACAAAAAATGCATATATATATATATATATATATATATATATATATATATATATATA
>Ga0123354_10008464_pt1 | contig 15638 bp, 12 predicted proteins | sample TergutLab28metaG_2_FD_97872 | JGI IMG/M metagenome (GOLD analysis project Ga0123354, IMG submission 97872) | Labiotermes labralis P4 segment gut microbial communities from Petit-Saut dam, French Guiana - Lab288 P4 | ecosystem: Host-associated > Arthropoda: Insects > Digestive system > Gut ...
AACAGCTTGGCAAACCCCACCTCAAGGGTTGGAATGGTAAAAAAAATTGGATTTTTTTATAAAACCGACGAAAGGGGGGCCCCCACGGCCCCCCCCCCCCCCCGAAACATTACTACCAATAACGGAGCTCAGTATTCCAGAAGAACGGAGAACTAAGCTGCACCACTGCGAAGACCTAAGAACTCCGGTTCGCTTATTTTCTGTACCTTGCAAATCAAATTCGAAGGTCATTTGTCTTGACAGACTTTACACGCAACTCCTTGGCACACCTTGCATTGTGAATGCCATGTCACATTCTCCTTTACTTCTGTGGCGTCGGCTGTGCGAGTCCATGACAGATTGCCAGTCTGCGCACAGATAATGAGCATATTCCTTGTGGATGAGTGGTTTTACTTATGTGATGTCCCTTGTCCACACGTGGCTAGCTTCTGTTGTCATCCACGTGACTTCCGCTCTTCGCGTTTAATATGTCATTTGTTTCATCTACACCTTCACAAGCAATAAATACAGCAATTCACTTTGCTTTTTTATTCAGCATTTACAATGCAGACATTTGAATTCTAATGGAATAGTAACACAATGTGGCAGCATTTCCGTGTGGTTGTATACAGCAGGGTGTTGTGATCAGCGCCGCAGCTTCTTGACTGTTCTGATGACGCAGTACGCAGCATGGGAAGTAAAGCAATACCTGTAGAAGCCTGGACAAACCCAGAGGGTTCCAGGAGGTTGAGGCTCCCGGATTTCGAGACGATCGTCACATAAAGTTGATATGGTTGTCAGCCCTACGCACCGGCCGCCATTACCCGAAGGATATATTTCTGAGTCGACCCCCGGACCATAATGTGGCCGGACGGATAAATACAATGAAAAATGCTATTACTTCACCAGAAATCGAACCCACAACCTTCCGCCTTGTAGCGCGGTGCCTCAACCAAATGCGCCAACACCACCAGCGTCATTTCGTGTTTAATCTCCGCCTTACTCGGGACGCTTTCCGTAAGAGGGTAATTCAGACTTCTGCTTTCATTACCTTCTACCAATTTGCACGCAGCCATATTACGTTACTGCTCCCCGAGTTGTCTTGTTTGCCTTTAGGACTAAATCGCCTTTCAAGTCTGAAGGGCGATCTAAGTCCTACGGACAAACAATCTGTCTCGCCCTGTTGATGTAATAACGTCATTCATTTGCTGCAAAAAAGAAATTAAAAAAAAAAAAAGTCGTTTTCTTGTGGGATAGGCTGAGGGTGTCCGAGAACCAGATGCTGAAGCGGATATATAGACGTACGAGCGACGGAGCAAGAGAAGGTTGGAGTAAACCGCATGAAGGATAGTTCATGATTGGTACTCCTTACCAAATATTATTACGCTCATCAAATCAACGAGAATGATGTGGGTGGAGCAAGTGGGAGGAGAAGGGTATATAGAATTTTAGTGGGGAAACCTGAAGGAGTGAGACAACTTGGAAGAAACAGAAGTAAAGAGGAGGACAATATCAAAATGACACTTTAAGTAAAATGGTGGGATGGCGTATACTGGATTCGTCTGAGTCGGGACAGTAAAACACACAGCAGGCTGTGGTAATCACGGTTATGAACTTTTTGTTTAACGGAGTAAATATTACGTTCTGAAGAATAAATCCGCAAACTGGAGTTAGTTATCTTCTGGTGGGGCCTGATTTGCATTTCGCTTTAAATGAAGGAAACGCTGCGTTTCCATGAAGCAATGCAACGAATTTTATAGCCTTTAGTTTTGAAGGTGGTGCACTAAATTACAGAATTCTTTGTGACAGAAAGTGTTGTTCAAATAAAATACATATTTAGCATGTAATAAATTCACAAAAATACGTCAGCACAACAATATATATTGGATCATATAGGCTACATGTTTCGACCTGTTAACAGGTCATCATCAGGCCTCCAGCGGAATAAGTCAAAAGGTGCTGTTAAAAAATTGGGATCCCAATATTTTGTACAATTGTAGACAAATGTAAAATCTGGTACTGGATAAAATATGGTACATACATTATCAATTTAAAACAATTAAAATAGAGTAGGTATTTGACATTTAGGCCAGTTTTTATCGCCATTAAATTGTTTACTGAACTATGAGTGCTACTATACTTTCAATCGGTGCGGTGAGACTTGTGTGGGGCCTCTCAGAGTTTTCCGTGTTGCCCAATATAGCACAAATTATATATAAGTATATATATATATATATATATATATATATATACAAATATTGTTTATATTCATTATGCTCCTTCAAAGAACTGTGTAATGAGTGTGGTATGAAAATGTAAAGAAACTGGTTCTATGTCAGATAATCTCAAGAAGTTCTGATGGACTTAAGTGAACGGGAGAAAAAGTGAAGCTCATACAGAAAGCAGTTCAAATAAGTCGAGGGAAATAAATTTGTCTTACCGAAATCACCAAAGCGTTTCTTTTTTTCGGTAGCCACTTACATATTCTTCAGTTTATAAGAGCACAGTTGGCAGTCTGTTTCAGGAACCCTTTACATACGCTTTATCCCTTTCTCTGAGAGAATCGCTGTATTGATATCCTTTATAGCTTCTCATTTATTTTCATTACACTTATGGTCCTAAACTCTGGGTTTCTGCGGTGGATATTCTTCTCGTTTCTTCTTCCTTTAAGACCCTGCGTCAGGATACATGTATTTATGTATATGTGTATTTATTTATTTATTTGTTGAGTGACATATACAAAATATCCAGGGATGTGCCTGCCAACATCAGGTCTTCTGCAGTTCTAATCACTCGCCTTGAATTTTTATCTAAGTATGGCCTACTAATTGTTGAACATATCAACTGGTCAACATTACATAATTACATCAATCCTACTTAAACTACAAATTCAGTATTCCTCTACAAGTGTGGCCACTGTTCCATATTCACTTAGCTATCCATATGCATGTAAAACACCAATATATACAAATCAAAATACCGCTGCAAATCGCGGAATGTGATAAAAATTCTCATCTAATGAAAGCGACAGCATATTAAACATAATATTGCTTGGACTGGTTGCAGGAATTGACTGACTGGCACTTCATAGGTTACCGTCCTTTTAGTTACTACTTTTAGCAAAGGGCCAATAGTGCAGTAAGCAGCGCTTCGATAAATATTAGGCTGAAGATTTGACATTAATAATAAAATCACTAATATAATTGGGACAGATTAAGCCACGTGATAAGCTAGGAACAATCTCAGTAAGCCAAACAAATCATAGGATCCATTACTGTTCCTTTTTTTAAAAAATTAAGTAGATGCTATGAAGGTGAATTACAAAGGTAAAACGAGCAAGGCATAAAAACTGACGACTGCAGACCACAGCACACAATAAACTCATCACACACTGACAGTCACTGCTGTACATGATGTATCCACCGTGGGAATTGAGACGAGTGACCCTAGTGCACAACTGACAAGACACATACTTAAAAACATTGTTACACCTTTGTGCTTTAAATGTTATGACCAGGTTTTAGAAGGTTTTTCTACCTTTTTCGAATCTTCTTTATTTATGTATGACAAAATAACCGAAAAAACGACCGTGCGTAAACATTTATAACAAGAAATGTTGGACTAATCAATACTAAAGATCTCTGTATATTTTCAGCCTCATCTTCTTCCACCTGATTTTAAAATTTCAGGTTGGTTCTTTTGTGTATAACAATTGTCAGAATCCCACTGGGTCACTACTCAGCACAAGATACTTAGCACATAATTTTAAGGCTCCTTCATTTTCGGTTCAGTCCTCTTACAAATGACTATAGTGTGTTTAATGATCCTGTAAATCTTTCCAAATGAAAAGGATGGATTTTTTTTACAAAAACCAAGGCAAAACCTACATTTGTTACACAGAAACAAGATAAGAAACGCAAAGAAAAACAAGAGGTAATAATAAGAATCGGAAGCAAAGAGTGAAACTGCAGAGAGAGGAGATTAGCAGGAATCGTCTTGCTGATAATTATGACGAACCACCTGTGTTCAGTTACTTACATCAACACAGCAGCAAAAGAAGCTGTTCCAACACAATCTAAGCCACAAGACTTAAGGCGGCACTGATGAAGGCGAAACAATAAAAAAGAATGCCGCTGCTTTGACAATAACGAGGGAGAGAGAGATGTGAAGATACAACCGGTTTGATACCGCAGAAAATAGAATAAAGGGAGGTAACAAGAGTAAGATTTCTGAGAACAAATATTATATTAATATTTAGAGACGTCACATTTATGTGCCATGTAGTCCGACAAAGAACGCGAGGTGTGTCTAAATCCGGTGCATCGTGCTTAAAACTGTCCAGCAGCACTTTATACCAGCACGACAGAAAATTGTACATGTGGCAAAACTGGAGACGTGGAACTTAAATTTATAGAAACTGAGAGACTGAATGCGAAGTGCAGAGCAGACGGCTTGTGTAATATGAGAAATATGAGGAACGGGAAGAGGATTCGTCAGATTTTACAGTGGCAGGATGTGGAACTACTGCGCAAGATCATTGTCAAGAAAAAATCTACAACACTGTAATTATTATTATTATTATTATTGTTATTACCTTTATACTCATACCTATCTTTATTATTTTTCAAATCGTTGGACAAGGATGATAGACACTTCCGACAGCTTTCTTCACGTCAGCGTCCACTGCAAATCACTTGCCAGTCAGATGCTTCTTCAGAAGACCAAAAAGACGGAAATCGCTATTCTCCACACCGCCACTTGTTAGCACGCTGCGGTAGGGAGATTATGGACCACTTCCCCCTAGAGATACCATCTTGTACCCAGTGATTTTCATCTTTCTGGACCCCATAAGCTGCCTGACAAGCGACTTACAACAGACGCCGACGTGAAGCAAGCTGTCACCTTCTGCAACAGGCACTGACACCACTTCAGTCTACACCGGGATATAAGTAATGATGCCATGGTAAGACTAAAATTTATACGTCAATTATTAATAAGTGAAGAGCCGACGTGTACTATCTCTCACCCATGAGTACACGTGGAAGTCAAAATAAAGTTCCGCGAATCAGAGTGCTTTTGAAACTCTAGTGTAAGAGGCGTGTTTGAAGCACCCTCAATGGTCCAGATGGTTTTGCTTCATCTCCTATTTAGATATCACAATCAAGTTAACATTAGATTCTTTTTGGGGGAAGGGGGGTTGGGAGATAAGAACGTTGTACGGACATCCAGTTCCTTCTACTTTCACGGCCTACAGTTTAACTCATTTGCAGAAATAACATATTACGAAATATTTCTCACCCCTCTTCAACGCAAGAGGTAAAGTTCCTATTATACGGCCAGCTAACGTGTCCTTTCTGCACCCATACACATTAATAATCACTTCACCGATTCATACACTCGTGCACATGTACGCCCCACCTCCAACTCAATCTTTCAAACACCTATCCTCTCAATCAATCTCCTGCTCTTGACACTTACAAGAGGCGCATTTCGTACAAGTATGACACAATCTATTCTTTCCTTGACCTCATGTTGCCTGTCATTAACATCAGCAGCATTCTCATCTATAGAGGAAAGAAAGCTGGTGATCACTTAGGGAATAAGTGATCTCTGCAAAAGGAATTAAAAGGCTCTTACTGCTTGTAGTGCAGTTAGGCCTAAATATAATACTTTTTCTTGTGACTGTGACTTTAGAAGTTTTACTGAGTAGTGGCAGACTTCAACTTTGAATATCGCTGTCTGAAGGGATGTGGTGCCGTTTGGTCTGACCTCACATTGTCAGCGTTTCGGAAGAACCTTCGCATCTACCTCCAGGTCATTCAGTTATCCTTAAGTTCTAAGAAGAATTCAGTATCTACGGTCGCTTTCTGATCATTCTTCCGCACGATTTCATTGATAGTGGAAAAATTCATCGTTTATCAAACATGTCGGTGAAAGAGATCAGAGCAGATCAGTTATGCATATCAGTGAAGATAAAACTTAATTAGAACCGTCAACGCATAACAGCTTAACAATGCAGATCCTCCCATCACATGTTTATACGTGTCTGATATTTTCAATGTCTACTGCAGCCGACCCTCTGTGGTTCTGCGAAATACAGTATATTAATATGCTTTCTGCAATCAGTGAGCAGCAGTAAAATCGTTCTAATTACAGCTACAATTCCTGACAGATGATAGCCTCTCATTTGGCAACGAAATCTCCTGTACTTTTATAACTCAAAGACTCGGTGTATTCATAACAAGTCATCAATAGGCACCATCCAGGGACAGTTAAATCCAATACACATTTCCGTTCCCAAACTGTTTAAAATCCGTTGTCATATTATCGTCCTACCTGTCCCAAAGCCTCACAAGTGGAGAATTCATTTGCTTTTTTAAGTGCAAAATTTCATGCGTAATTTCCAACTTCATCAATCGTAAATTCTTTATTATATACCGACATATACACAAATAAGTAACACGGCTTGTAAACTCCCTGAAGATGGTGTATTAACACCGAAACATGTCGGAACAGTTTAATACAAATTTACAATACTTATTTGTGCTTATGTCGGCATACGTACAATAAACAATTTATTGTTCAATATGCACGATATGAAGATAAAAGTTCCTCACTCGTGTTGCCCTTTCCGCTTACCGCAGAGTCCTAGCCCTTTGTTTGTAATATGTAACACCAACTTGTTGCACAACTCTCTTATTTGTAAGTTAATGCTGCGACATGTTTCGGCCTTAAATCTTGGCCATCTTCAGGTATCTCTTAATTTTTTTTTTAGCATATGCAATTTATGCTTCAACATATATATAGTAGGAATCCTACATATGATTAAAATTGCTATTATGAAGAATAAATGTTACAGTTCTTAAAATGAGTATTGTGGTTAAAATACATTACAAGATTATTTTAATTTGTTGCTGTAATTGTTGCGCCCGAACGTCTACGTTTCAGTTTTTCCTCACATGATGTGAGTTCTGGAATCAAATATGCGGTGTCACGTGTTCACGCAACGTGAACAAGAGACAAAATTGTAGTATTTTGTACTTTTGGTGTCCCCCAAATTCACAAATCCCCCGGCGCTGCGAGAACCTTTCCTACGCCACTGACCGCGAGAGTCCATGAGAATCTGACAATTTCTCAACTAGTCAAATTTTCTTTGTTAATGGAATCTTAAATTTCATAACTCTATTCAATTCAGCATTCCCCCCTCACCTCATAAAGTGGCTACTCTTGTGAGTTAGACGTATTAAGTCCAAGCTTTCGTAACCTATTTGTACACCCTCTCGGTGAAATATGTGGACTTGCACTGTGGTGGGCTTTTCTTGGAGTACTGTGGCGTTCCCATGCCAGTATCTTCCCACCAAAGATCCATATTCCTGTCTCATTCATCTACCACCAATGCTACGCAATCTGAACAAGTTAAAGTGATACTCTTCTGAATTGGCGAGGCCCTTCACCATCAAACTAGAAAATACGTTTCGAGAAATGTGTAGTGCGTATATAATCACATCAAGTATTATAATAGAATAGTCTAGGGCTTTTAATATCCATCCATCCATCCACATATGGCGCTACAGCTCCTTCCGGGCCTTGGCCTCCCTCATAAGACGCCTCCATACGTCCCTATTTTCAGCTCTTCTCCTCCATCCTCTTATCCCCAGCAGTTGTAATGCATCCCTCTGGACCACATCCGCCCATCTGGTTCTTGGTCTTCCCACTGGTTTGTGGTGTAGAAGTTTCCGTTTAAAACCTTTTTTGGAATCCTTTCTTCTTCCATTCTTATTATGTGACCTGACCGTCCTAATCTTCTGATTTTAATGTCCTCCACGATGTTTGGCTCGTTGTATAAACTGTAGAGTTCACTGTTCCATCTGGGACGCCAGCGTCCCCCTTCTTGTGTTCGGCCATATATTCTTCGCAATATTTTCCTTTCAAACGTGTTTAGCATATGTTCTGCTGTTTGTGTTAGTGCCCAGGTCAAACTTCCACAGCACAATATTGGCTTAATTAATGTTTTGTACAATCTTATTTTCTTGTTTCGATGGATATGTTTAGATAGAAATATGGTTTGCAGGGAGCTGTAGGCTTGATTAGCTGCCAAGATCCTAGCTCGGATTTCTTCCTTTTCATCATTGTTATCATTTATTACTGTCCCTAGATATTTAAATCTCCTGACCACTTCAAAGGCTTTTAATGTAGGTTTATTCAAACCGCTTATTGCTCATTTTCTCCGAAGAATACTTAGTAACACGAAACGTGTACTTAAGATTAATTACAAGGCACACAAACGTTATGAAAGGAATATCTTTTAGACAGCGTCGAAGATGTAGCCAGTGATCGTTTTGGGGAAGTCTCCATATGAAATATCTATACCTTGCTGCAAAAACAAACGAGTCAAAGAAGTTCCCATACCATGCCTCTAGTAATTGAGTTTCAATATCAGCACACATGAAGGACAAGTTGCGCAAGAGCAATAAACTTCGTGAAATAAATGACATCAATGCGCCTTCACTGTCTTTATAGAAATCCAACCAATCGACGCTGGAGATCAGAGTCTAAACGTTCGTCAAGAATATAATATCAACATACGGAAGATATAACTTAACAAGCGCAACATTAATGCATAACTTTTTTATTGTTTTTAACATTTTAACGCTTATGTGCATATTTTATAAATAGCAACAATATATAACAATATACAAAGTTCTAATAACAACACATCTCAAATACTTGGGTGTAACCTCCTTCATATGTACCGGTTAAAGTTTTAGAAATTAGTTATCCTGATTGTATAATAAGAACATAACGACCCACGCATTGTATACATAGTTTTATCAAGAATATAATCGTTTCGGATCCCACAGCGCATTTTAAATATTGTTAAGTAAGGATTTGTATTCTTAGAAGGGCCTGAAGATGATTCTATAAGAATCGAAACATGATGCCCTAATACAATAATAAACATAATAAAGTTTTGTTGTGTTTGATACATCATTGCATACCTATGTATGTGTTAAACACTTCGGGATGGCAAACATTAAAAAAATTCAATATCCTGACTGAAGAGTGAGCGATATATGTACATACTCAACCAAAAGTGAGTGATTTACGACAGACAATGTCACGGATATTACTTCTGTGTATACAGTACCGGTTAAATCGAAATTCGCTCGCAGGCTGTCCGTAATTATCCCTTGTTAAAAAATAAGTTGCAAATGTTATGCAGTATGTCCTGAGACATTCAGTTTTCGAGAAAACGGGTCACCGTCAAGTGACGTAAAACACTTCTCGCCAGTGTTGTTTGTCACGGCTGTAAAGAGCTATGCAGGTGTTCTCAGCAGCGCACAGCAGGTATCCACTGTGGAGTCTCACAGGCCGGGTACTGCGACGTGGTCCTAACCCTTATCCTGCTAACGTGGAGAATATGGTGAGCTTCTAATAATGCCAACAAATGGCAGATGGGCTTTAACTTGGAATTTAAAGGGTTAAATGTGACTGTAATCGTCCGTATGATAAGAAAGCAGGAGTTTGTTTCCAGCTCATTGTTACTTTATAAACTAATTTTCTCCAAATATCAGAGTCCCTGATAATCTGACGGTCGCTCAGATGATCAAGCAATTCCCTGCTTTTTAAGAAACATAATGGTCCGTGACCCCGCTGGCAAAACACATTTGGATCCTGTGCCAAGCCAGATCAGGCCATTATTTATGCCTCAGATATAACAGTTGATGTTTAAATCGAGTCTTTGTGCGACGGCTCCGAAATATTCAAGTGTCAGTTGAAGCATATGTAATGAAAACATTTGGAGAAAAAACGGGCAGTGGCCTAAGGTGACCATTCGTCCCGGATTTTCAGAAAGTCCCCGAAATATTACCTCCTGTCCTGGACTAATTTCGTCCCTGTTTGTCCCCCCTTTTTTTCCTTTCTATTCCCTCTCCCTGATAATATTAACCTTTTGACGCCGGAATTATTTTTTTTTTAATTTTAGTACACTCTGTATATAAAATGTGAAGAATACAGGAACCAAATACGTTAGAATTATGAAACAAACTGCATTTTGAAGAGAAAAAAACGGAGAGTATATACCATGTTTAAAATATTCAGTACCTATATTTGTTGATTAAATACATAAAATGAAACTTTAGAGGTTAGCGGTGCGGTACGACCACTATAGTTGATATTAGGCGTCAAAAGGTTAATAGAATGCAGACCTCGAATCTTCTTAGCGACTTTCCCGCCCATGTAATGGCAGTAGCGCTGCGCAAGCAGCAGTAAAAGTACATTAAAAATTGCATGACGTTAGTTCGTACATTATTTTGCCATTTAAGTGTTGTCCATGTCCTCGAACAGGCCAAGAAAAAAACTGTCATTTTACCGTGGCTTGTTCGATTACCAATCCCGGTTATTTCCTGAAAGGAATCAGAAAACACGCCAAAACCTAAGTTACGAAAACCTGCATCCCGGGCGAGAGTCGAGCCAGGCCACTTTCGAAGGCGAATCTACAGCCTTGCCGCTTGAACAACCTGCTCGACGAACTCTTATGCTACCAACGGTTCGCCGATTCAGTAAAGAAACAAATAATGGCCTTTCAGTGTCATTAGTTTTGATACAGAGGGAAGCTGGTTATTCTCAAGCATGCGCTAGCCTGACAGGCCAGACCCTCATCATCATGAACACAGAAAGTACTCCTTTAAACATGAAATAAGAGGGTTATTCTGCTGTGAAGAATATTTTACAGAAAGGGGTCAGGGTTTTGAAACGTTTCAAATATGGAAACTCAGCAGACGGAGTGGAATAATACACAGTACAGCCTACGCCTCGTTAGACTTTGACAACAACAACAAATGCTAATCCTCTCTGCTGCGGCAGTTTGACGAGAATGCAGAAGTATTTACGAAATGTCCTATTGTACCAAAAACCTAAAATATTCCATCTGTTTCTTTTTCTTCAGACAAATAAGAAAATGACTAGAATCATTAGTGCTGAATTCCTTGGCCACTTTTCCCAAAGGCTAAGAAGGTCTCTTCTAAGGTAGCGACTCGAGTGAGCGACAGCGTACGATGTTGGAATTTTTAAAAGAGAAACCTGTAGTTCCAAAGCGGGGTTTGTGAACGTAGGAAAACAAAAACGCTCTCAAAAAGAGACGTGATTTTTCCTGATGAAGATGCTAAAACTGGAGTTCTCGACAGGAGACCCATATAAACCTAATCACAAGACTGTACGTGTGCATGTGAAACATAACAAGATTTCTTAGTAATTAACCAACTTAATGCACAAATTCATGTTTTATCATAAGTTTATTATATGCCTCTACATGTTTCGAGCACTATGTGCCGTCCCGTGCACCTGTGCACGGACGGCCACCTACAGGTGTGATGATACCAGATGCTGTATAATACAATTTTGACCTCCTGATGATGAGCACATAGTGCTCAAAACACGTAGAGGCATACAATAAACTTATGATAAAACAAGAATTTGCGCATTAAGTTGGTGAATTACTAAAATTATACTGAGATGCATGGTCAGCAAAACATCAAAATGACAAGATTTGTACCTCTATCGTTAGTGTGTCGTTACGTACTTTCCTTATGTGTATACAACGCAATTAGGAAAAGAAACGTAAACAGGCAGCAGTAGATATTATGGTGAGTCAGTCTGACAGTGCCAACCTTTGCTCTCTTCAGCACCTATCATTCCAATTTCCATTTTACAGTTCAGCGTCACACAAGCAGGTGTCGATGAAAACCCAAGTCTTTTGAGATGTGTCGACTACCAAATAGTTACCGAATTTTCGAAAGATCCTGATGCCCCTATCCTCAGAATTAAGCAGCCTAAGGTGAGTATTTCTACTCGTCTTACAATACTTGACCCTGACCTTGAAGTCACTACGGTAGTTATTTAATATTTGATACGCAGTAAGAGCTAAGAACTTTTACTGTCTTCGTTTTTTACTGCCATTTTATAGCCAGGACTAAGTATTCCAGCAAAACTAAAGACTTTGGTTACGGAAGCAATCATAAACAAACATCAGCGATCTGCATATTGTCTGAACGCGGTAACAATGCAATACTGCGATTCCATACGACAAATTTAGCGCATTTGAAGTATTAACTGAGGTAACGGGTTATTCAAGACATCGTAATGTTAGAGCACTAATAGTAATGTAGTAGTGTGACGACTGAAGCGATCTGCGCTCTTTTGGGATTTTACGCAGCGTAGGACAGTAATTTATTACAGACGTTTCGGGACAGCCTATCGGCCCAATCTTCAAGGATCAAGCATTCTGCTTAACTCTTGTGTGTACGGTGCGGATGGTGCACGGCATCATCCGCACCGTACACACGAACTACACAGCGGCTCTCAAGACCACCACCCATCCACAAACTCGGTGCAGAAAACCATATGTTGCAACTCAACATCTAATGCTCCTGATGATGGGCGTATGCGGCCGAAACATGTGAGCTAAGAATACACCAATAAAATAACCTAGTTGCACCAAGTTGGCATTTCAATTTATTTCATATTAATAGTCTATATTGGGTGTTGAGGACAATATTTGGACCTAGGAGGGACGAGGTAACGGGGGAATGGAGGAGATTGTATAACGAGGAGCTAAACGAACTGTACTCCTCACACAATATTGTGCGGGTGATAAAATCGAGAAGAATGAGATGGGCTGGGCATGTGGCGCGTATGGGTGAAGAGAGGAGAGTGTATAGGATCTTGTTGGAGAAACCGGAGGGAAGGAGACCACTGGAGAGACCGAAGCGTATATGGGTGGATCTCCAGGAGGTGGGATGTGGGTATATGGACTGGATCGGGCTGGCCCAGGATAGAGACAGGTGGCGGACGCTTGTGAGTGCGGTAATGAACCTTCGGGTTCCGTGAAATGCGGGAAATTTCTTGACTAGCTGCAAACCAGTTAGCTCCTCAAGAAGGACTCTGCACCATGGAGTAAGTAAGTATTCTAATGGCAACGTATGTTTAAATCTCGGTTGCAGGCCTTCCTGTCTGTCTGTCCATTGTTAGTCCTTATTTCAGAGTCGTCTCCTTAACTGAATAAATGTAGTACTTAACTTACTTTTACATCAGTTACCATCCGGAAATTTATATTTTCTTCAATGAAGTACGTGTGTCACTATACCAACACAAAATGCTTGTGGTTTAAGTCTTCTTACTTAATGGCGTATGTGGTAGCGCCGATCTAACTCCGTATTTGCAGTTGTATAGATTAGGTCTCTGTAGTATGAATACAGAGTAATGTGTTCATTTTTCAAGACGCATAACCTTCGAACTATGACGCATTACATCAAACACGACTATTATTGTGAACACTGTCCAACTTTTTCGTATATCTTCAACACAGCTCTTACGAACCCCCAAGGGAATGTGAAAGAACACTTCTGTCCGCGGATCGGACGGATTTTCAAGTTCTTCACACGTCATCGCTAGAATTGTGCGAGATTTGAGGTTTCCACAGCTGTTCTGTTGAGGTTTCACTCTACTGAGATGTGACGTCGTACCGCTGAGTTAGTTTTACCTGAAGTTTCGAAGGAACTTAATGTCTGCATCTTCAGTGGTAGAAGGGAGTTCAAAATAATTTTTAGTGAGTCAAAATATACTGCATTAGCTAGAATAATACACATTTGTTGACAACAGACCTATTCCCTGTTTCCATTGGATACCTACAAGCTGTGCTTTTAGTATGTAGCCTACCTTAATACAAATGGCCGTTTGGGATCTTGAAGCAGTTAAGTGTAATTCTGGATATCTTCAGTTCATTGCTATTGTGAACTAACCTTAACTCTTCCTGTAGAATAGAAGTTAAAAGCAAAACAAGCTAAGAGGAGGAGTGAGACAACACAAGGTAATAAAAATATCAGGCAGGTGTTTTATGGTCGTTGCCTAAAATCAACCCAAGGGGCCCAGACCATCTAACCTTCTCCGTTCTGCTATTTTCAAACTGCATGCAGGTATACACTCATACACCATAACAGTGCCTGGTGTAATATAGCGAAGGTATCCACCAGCAATTAAGCGCTACAAGAACTGAAAAACGTCCACAGTTAATGTATCCGTACACACGGTTTTACGTGCCAAAGACTCGAATCTGCAGCAACACCTCTATGAGAGCCTCAAGTAACGCACATTATACGGATTTTTAATTAAACTGACCAACAAATCTGCGTCTTAAATTAGGCCTGCAGAAACACTGAAAAAAAAATATTTCACATTTAACAACATACAATTAAGTTCACATCTTTAGAATCGTACTGAAGTAAACAGATGTGTAAAACTGGCCAATAAAAACGAAGTCCTACGTCACAATTGGTCATCTGGTCATAATTCTGCTATTAAAATTTTCTACATGTCTATATTCCAGATAATATCCCACGTCTCTTTTCAAGATTAATCCACTCCACGCTGTGCAAAAATTTCTTTTAATATCTCGATTAATCGCAGCACTCGCTCTTCTTGCCTTTCGCTTACTTGGCGACATTGGTACCGTCTTTATGAATACAGACAAAACGTTCTTGGCTTTTGAACAATTTAAAATTCAGGTTATCGGCTGAAGGTAGTAACTGTAGTACATTCCCTTCGTTTAGTTTCAGTATCTCTGACAAAGTTACGAATTACGGAACGGTCCGTTGGGCATACAGCGGGCATTTCATTTTTAGGCGCGTTCCCAAAACTGCGCAAAGCGACTATTATCTTCGTCAATCTGTCCGTCCGCACGGAACTCGCCTCCCACTGGATGAATTTTCATGAAATTAGTATCTGAGTATTTTTCGAAAACCTGTCGAGAAAATTGGCAAGTTTCATTAAAATCTGACAAGAATAACGGGTACTTCCCATGAAGACCTGTGTGCTGTACATTTATGATATCTCGCTCAATTCCTATTATAATGAGAAATTTTTCAGGCAAAAGTCGTAGAAGAAAACAAAACATTTTCTTTTAAGTAACCTTTTTCCAACAATCGCGCTGTTTATGAGACAATATGGAAAAATACAGCAGAGCAAGCCGGGCCACAGATGTCAATACGATATGAGGCACGACCATTGCATGCTGGACACTTAAGGCTACATACATGCACTCAGAATTTGTAGAAACTTATTGCTTTTACACGGTAAGGATGGTTACTTTACATGACTGCCTTTTTTTTTTTTATCTACGACTGTGTGCTGAGAACATTTTCGTTTCGACAGCTATTTAGCAACTTGGCGGGGTTTATGGCATGTGTGCAAATTCTTATGCAGGTCTTCACGTAAAGGGGCCACCACCTTGTCCGGTTTTAACCAAATTTTGAATAAAGTGACAAATTTTTAACAAAACTTCGCACTATTAAATATCATGAATATCCGATCGTTAGTTTATCATGTGCAGACAGACGGACAGAAAAGACATTGCCATGGCGAAGCTAACAGATATACTTTGCGTTTTCGTATGAAGACGCCCCCAAAACCAGTAATAAGTACAATAAAAATAAAAACTTTCGATGTAACGTTCAGATACTTAAAAAAAAAAATAACTTTTCACATTTGAATAAAGGTTGACCAACTAGATGACACTTGCTTTATTATATATTGCTCAACATGTTTCAGACGTTAATACGTCCATCTTCAGGAGCTAGCGAGTACTTGTTGTGTTGTGTAGGCTG
>Ga0123354_10008466_pt1 | contig 15638 bp, 6 predicted proteins | sample TergutLab28metaG_2_FD_97872 | JGI IMG/M metagenome (GOLD analysis project Ga0123354, IMG submission 97872) | Labiotermes labralis P4 segment gut microbial communities from Petit-Saut dam, French Guiana - Lab288 P4 | ecosystem: Host-associated > Arthropoda: Insects > Digestive system > Gut ...
GAGATCCATCCTAATATTATCCACCCATCTACGCCTAGGTCTCCCCAGTGGTCTCCTTCCCTCCGGTTTCCCCACCAAGACCCTATACACTCCCTCTCCTCACCCACACGCGCCACATGCCCAGCCCATCTCATTCTTCTCGATTTTATCACCCGCACAATAAAATAATCTTTACTTCTGCACATAATTTGAAGCTGAATTATCATTATATGAGTTTAGTTCCTTCATTCGTTGGTGGTTTGCTCGGTTGTTCATCTAATTCCCCACAAAAACCGGAATGTATTCTTCACGTGTCATACGCGGATGCACGTCTTCAATATAACACTGAACTGTATTAGTTCACTTTATTATTATACGGCTGCTCCTTGGGCGTTATCATTAAACGCTCTCTGACTGCAGATGCCAAAACACAAATGGTGGTAAGGTTGTTAGACTTAAGCACCGACCGCCTTTACCCCCCAGGAAATACTCCTGGTACTCATTTCCTTTAGAGGCTGAGTCGACCCCAGGGCCATAGTGCGATCGGAAGGATTTTATGTCAAAGAAAAATTCCAATGTCACTAGCTGGGATCGAACCAGGGATCTTCCGATTTGTAGCACAGCACCTTAACCACTGTGCTACCGCGGTCCCAATTAAATACGGTACAGAGCGTCATTCCGTGAAAATGCGCAGTTTAATACCTTATCTTAATTTTTGTGGCTTCACTTTTCGTCATTATTTGACAAGGGCTTATTCGAGAGAAGATTAAATCTGCTAATTGGAAACGAAAAGTTCATGGAACAAAGATACACTACAGCCCACTGTGGGCTTTGGCCTGTCGAACAATGTCCTTCCATTTTTTTCCTATCTGCCACCAGCTCTCTCCATCTTCTCATTCCCAGCACTTGAAGATCTCTTTCTACTTCCTACGTTGTATGAAGCTACGGTTGTTTCTGTATATCTAAGTCTTCTTCCGTCCTTCATCATTTAATGTATCCAGCTTTTTCCTTTGCTCCACTATCGTAACAATAATTTTTTTAATGGGTGGGGTTGTTAGCCCCACGCTAAACCCCCAACCTGGAAGACCAAAGTATCCCTTTTCGGCTGGGTCATCACCTTTGACCTATCTGGCATGGGAGGCCCTACCAGTAGCATACGCTACCGACAGCATAGCGTTCAGGATCATTTGACAGCACAAGCTCCACCACTACGTCAAAATAGTGATACCTTCAGGGCAGGAGGGGGGGAATTAATTACTGTTAGACAGATTTAACATTACAGAAGACTGCACACATTTTCCAGAAACGTGGAACGCGTCTAAACACCATAACCCTCGGGTCGTACCTCACAGTGAACGAATTTCGTCACGGAGCAACAAAACTAGTCTTTCAGTGTTGTTTTGCTCTTTATTGGGCTCGTTCGCAAAATTGCAAAAGGCAACTATTAGCTTCGTCGAGTCTGTCCGCCCGTCTGTCTGTCTGCGCGCATGAAATAACTTGGCTCTCACTGGACGGATTTTCATGAAAATTAATATTGGAGAAATCTTCGAACCTCTGTTGAGAAAAATCAATTTTCATTAAAATCTGACAAGAATATTGGGTACTTTACGTGAAGACCGACATACATTTATGATAATATCTCGCTGAATTCTTCTTAGAATGAAAATCATTTCTGACAAATGTCTATAAAACCCACAACACAAATTTCAAGTTGAATAACTTGTTTTAAACAAAATCGTGCCGTTTATAAAACCACGCAAAAAAATGGTAAAGCGAGAAAAGCCACAGAGAACAAAACAATGTGGGGCAGGAAATACGAGATTTGTATGCAGGGTAACTAAGACAAGCATACAAACATTCGATGTTCAGGTGACCGTGCATCGTGATACATTCTTATAATAAAACTTTTTTCGCACAATTTCCCTCATCCCGGACGCATAACCTGCTGCTCTGCTCGTAACAGCCGACCACCAGCAACCAAGGCATTACACACCATATGTGACAATAACACAAGTATAGTCTCGAGCTCCTGATGATGGACATATAAGTGCCCGAAACATGTTGAGCAGATTAAAAGTGCAATAAAGCATTCAGTAACATCTAGTCGGTTTTCTTCTCTACACTTATACTACGATGCACGGACAAACATACATGAAACTCAGAATGCTGTTATTGTGGAAGGAGACATTACATCGCCATAAGCGGCCTGTACAAGTGAAATGGTATCAGGCTGATAGAAAAGCATAGGATATATTATCACTACTTGAACAAGCCACAATGTGACGGTATAAGTACACTGCCTATCTTGTTTAACTTTGAATACTGTGAAACGCCGTGAAAAAGAATCAATGTAAGGTCGCTGTTATTTACTCAGATATTTTAGAATTAATATTACAAATTTCAACAAATATTTGTGTAATGTTAAATTTTGTGGTACAGACTATAGTAATTCCTTTCTCTTCAGTATGACCTCTTCTACTTATTCAATGTATGTGAACAGGGTTATTGCTGCACCTGGTCACATTCAGCGATACATACACACTCGGTAGGACGCCTCTGGACGAGGGATCGGCCCGTCGCAGAGACCTCTACCTAACAACACACAACTAGAGACAGAAATCCATGCCCCTGGCAGAATTTGAACCCGAAACCCCTCAAACGAGCTGCCATACACCGCGCGGTCATTATGGACGGACCTTTAGTAAATTTCCGGTTTTAAAACCGGAACAAATCTGCTTCAAATTTTGTGTATTCAAAAATCAGTCATATTTTGGGAACAGAAGCATTTCTTAAATTAAAATAAGATTTTGAAGAGACTGTGTGCCATTCCGATGTTAAAAATTGTAACTTCAAATTAATTTTATTAAACGTTTCCACCTCATTGTTCGTTGCGCCTCAAACCTACTGTTTTGTGCAACTTGCTGTTTCCTTAAATTTATTTAGCGCCATAGCCGCAAGTAGTTTCTAAACGAACTTGGAGATCATTAGTAGCTCATACATAGGTAAAGTGATCACGTTACAGGCCCGGTGTGGCCCAGAGGGTGGGTAGAGGTATAGCTCTACTCTTCCATGACCGCGGCACTAGAACGGGGTGAGTGGTCGGCACCGGCCTCACTTTGCCCCCGGGAAAGACCCGGTACCCATTGTACAATAGGCTGGGTGGGCCCCAGGTCCGGTCTGGACGGGCGGAAAATCTCGTCCCCACCGGAATTCGATCCCGAACCGTCCAGCCGTAGTCAGACACTTTACCGACTGGGCTACCCGGCCCACACCTCATATATATATATATACAGGGTTTTTCATAAGTCCCTCCAGGATTTCCGAACTCGACTGCGCAACAACCAAGACAGACACGGCAGAAAGGAGCATATCAACAGAGAGAGAGAGAGAGAGAGAGACATTCCAAGTTTGGAGAGATTCTCTACCTATTGATATGCTCCTTTCTGCCGTGTCTGTCTTGGTTGTTGCGCAGTCGAGTTCGGAAATCCCGGAGGGACTTATGAATAACCCTGTATATATATATATAATTATCGGAGAATCTATTTCTTTTTCTGTCACCAATATGTGTTTCATTCATTTAATTAAAGGGCGACTTTGAAGACCGACCGACCGGCTGGCTGACATGCTGGACTCATCGAATGGGCTGACTGGCTGTCCGACTGACTGATCAACTGGATGGTTGATCATTGGCCCCAAAACAAAAAAAACAAAAAAACACTGATCCGCCCACCAAAAGATTGAAGAATTACACAGCGAAAAACACAACCAAACATCATAACGAACAAATCTTTACTATAAAGAAGCCTATTTCATTACTGCAACAGACTGTTTTTGGATCATACCCCAATCTACACCTTATAACTTACTGTAGTTTCGGCATGTCAGTTGATAAACGATGACGTCAAATTTAGTTTCTTGTTTATGTTTTCTTAGTATCATAACTACCACGTTCCTTTCAGAACTTAAGTTCAAATTTTCCAAATATCTGTTCACTTCCTTAAATAAAAATTTAATACAGAGATAACAAAAAAAAATTATTTGATCTGAAAATAAGAAAATTATTACTACACTGTAAGTGCATGAGCTTGGCACTTCAAAAGTGACAAAATGTACTACAAAACGACGACCTCAACAGGAATTTGAAAATAATAATAATAATATTTATTAACTACAATTTGGTTGTTACCCGGTGGCAGTGGTTATTTTACATGTACACAAAATATGAAATCGGTTACTACTGAATTTAAGTTGGGAAGACTACATGAGAAGCATGTAGTGGCAACTTGGAATGTTGGGAACCATCTCAGCATTTGCTTATAGACACAGGGAAACCAAGAAAAACCTGCGTCGAGGTGGCCGGTCGCAGGACCTTCCGAATACCGACTTCTAGCCAGCAGTCCGGCATCTAAAGTAAAAACAGCAATACACACGTAGCACAACAAATACACATAAGATGACAACAATACACACAAGACAACTAACAACAATACACACAAGACAACTAACAACAATACACACAACACATCTCACAATACAACATGTACAAACGGTAAACAACACCACGGTAAGAAAGTACTGTATACATTTTCCAGTATTTTTTCCCACACATATTGTACTCACGCTTTCACCCCAACCCTTCACTTCTAACCACTTTACTACTCACGTAAACTTTCCCCATTAAGTCTTGTTTTTACCCCCTTTCGTACTCTGCACTTCACTTCACTTCACTTTTCACTTCAATTCATTTCACTTAACTTCACCTTTAGCTGATTTTCACTTCATTTTACTTCGCTTCTCTACATTATTAAACATATGGGAGGATAAATTATTACTGAAAGAAACCCTTGGTTCACCTGAAAATAACGAACTCAAATAAAATCCCAAAACCTGCATTTCTTTAGAGGTCAAAGTTATCAATCGGTCATGAGATGAGCACGAGCCAGGAGAAAGTTTCGGCCTGCTTCACCACCGTAGAAGAGGGCCGTATTGTTTTTTCAACAGTAACAACCACAGGAACATTTTCTTCCCTATAGATATGATTGCATTCCTCGTAAATATCACAATGCTTATGTCAATAGCTGAAATTGCAACGAAGAATTAGCACTCAAATTTCATAATTTATATGCAATTAATTTCATACCCCAAAAATAAAATTCGACGCGCATGCTCAACTCTACAACAATGACTGAACATCGATTTAACAGCAATATATCCGGTCCTTATTTCTTTTTTTATAACTGTGTTGTCGAGGGCCAATATTACATGCCGTCAGTCACAGACAAATGAATGAGTGCGGATTACTGCTGGAAGGACAATGATAGGGAAAATTCGAAGTGTTGTTGAAGAACCTGCCCCGCTACCACTCTGTCCCCCACAAATTCCACACAGAGGTGTCCTCTATTCGGCCTGCGGGAACTGAGAACTGCCAGGAACGTCGCAAATTTATATGTCTAAACAGCAATTTCAGTAGATTATTTGACGAAATACCAACTACAAACCCGAGAACCACAGTCAGTAAAACGACTAGGTTACTGTTTGTTCAACGGCCGTGTTTTGAAACCTGGTGGGGACAGAAGCATTGCTTCGTCGTGTTCATCGCTACCGTCTGGCCCAAGAAGCCACCTGCCACTTGGCACCGGGTCCATTCCTCTTGCGACAACATCAGATGCTTGAAGCGGCGTACTTTTATTCACGCACTGCAGAGATTAGAAATGCCCGGATCTAACCTATATTTCCCCATACGTCTTTATTTAACAGGGATAACTTTACCTTTGTGGGGACCGCGGTGGAACAGCGGTTAAGGTGCTGTACTACAAATCGGAATGAAGCCGGTTCGATCCCAGCTGGTGTCATTGGAATTTTTCATTGACATAAAATCCTTCCGATCGCACTATGGCTCTGGGGTCGACTCATCCTCTAATGAAAATGAATACCAGGAGTATTTCCTGGGGGTAAAGGCGGCAGGTGCGTAAGGGTTACACCTACCACCATCCAGTACCGTTGTCACGAAATCTGGGAACCTTAATTAACTTCCTAAGAGCCCTCTTGGCCTGTTCAGGCCTGTAATTGGACTAAAGCAGTCCAATTTTACTACAAATCGGAAGGAAGCCGATTCGATCCCAGCTGGTGTCATTGGAATTCTTCATTGACATAAAAATTCCTCCCGATCGCACTATGGTCCTGGGGTCGACTCCGCCCCTAACAGAAATGAGTACCAGGAGCATTTCCCGGGGATAAAGGCGGCCGGTGCGTAAGGCTGACAACCTACCACCATCCTGTGCCGTTGTCATGAAATCTTGGAACCTTAACTTTCTGGAACCCTCTGGGCCAATCCCAGGCCTTTAACGGAACTGTTTTACCTTTGTAACTTTTACCGGAGTAAATACTATAATTCAAAAGCATAAAGCAATTAAATTGCACTGATGTTCCATAAAGAACTTACAGCATTTCCGAATTAAATAGGTTAAAGTTACGTACATTCTGATAGAAAAACGAGTCGGAGAATATCACCTCCACTTCCACAAACGTCGGGATTTGACAGAAATATGTCACAGTGTGAATAATACTCATTACACAATGGTAAAGTTTTTCTTGGTACTCTAGAAACCTAGGGACCAATAGCTTGGATAGTGGAAAACGAATTTCCTTATTATCTAGATAATAGCGCTCGACCCTTCCCCCAGACCACCCAGACGGGGGCGCCTCTGAACAATTGCCACAATGCTTCAGCATTTCTTCAAGGTGCCTGAAGCTAATGGGGCGTGACCCATCAATATCAGTCTAGTTAGAGGAAGCTCGAAGGTAAAAACTTTGTGCAAACACAAACTCTAATCTGAAGCTGTGGTGCATGGATCGGAATCCGTGTCTGAAATGGCCTGCACACTTATACAAAAAACACTGGAAATTCTGTTGAGCCTTTGTCCACACTGTGGCCGACCGAGTTCCTACACCGTACAATCTGCCACAAGGTTATACATTTGCCAGCGGAACCTGCTGCCTCCTTCCTCAGGAAAGACGTGTAGACCTAATCGCCTACACGCGGCCTCCACTAACTTGCTGCTTGTCAATCGTCAACATTTTCCGAGTATCCCAGACTCCCATCTCAGTCTAAAAAAACCATAACTCCAACACGTAATTTCCAAGGGGACGCTCTAAAATCTTGAGCGTCTCTATGAAAACGCCATAATTTAAACAATGAGAAAGCATCCATGCCAATTACCAATCTATTTGTAAAAAAAAAATCCATTTCAACATTATACTCATATCTATGACTAAATTTACTAACTATGCTATATCCTTCACGTTTTCCCCACCAAAACCCTGTATGAATTTAGCAATTTACTTGCAATATATCATGCCCATCTTTTTTTTATTGATCTGATTAATACTAGTAGTTGGTGGGGAATGGAGATCATGAAATTCTTCATGATTCAATGGTCTCCAATTGCCTGTGAACTTCCTCTCCACAGACACACCTTCCTCGGCAGCTTTTGCACAACCGCCTTCGTTCTTCCCTTAGTGTCAGACACAAACTTTTGCACCAATTTCAACCTACAGGCAAAATTACAGTTCTGTATAACTTAACATATCCTGTTAGACAGCAAACTGGAACACACGATATTCTGAACAAAGCGGTAGCACGCAGTCTCTGGATTTCAAGTGCTCTTAAATTTCTTATATGAAATTTTTGTTCGTCCGAAATATTTGAAATTTGTCACATTTTAGAAAGGTATATTGCATATATCTGACTACGGGCTGGACGTTCCGGGATCGAATCCCCGTAGGGACGAGACTTTCCGCCCGTCCATACCGGCCTTGGGGCCCACCCAGACTCCCGTACAATGGGTACCGGGTCTTTCCTGGGGGTACAGGCGGCCGGGGCGTGGGGCTGATCCCCCCACCCATCTATTGCCGAAGGTCGTAGAAAAGAGTACAGCTATACTTCTACTCACCCTTAGGGCCTGCGTGGCCTATAAAAAGGGTGAAAACGTAACCATATTGCATAAATGCCTGTTGAGGTTGTGTCCTGTATTGTGTTCACGATATGAACTTAAATATTTTTCTCGGAATTTTCTTCAATATAAGCCTCCTTACTAGAGACCGCAAAGCTTGTGTGTTTATCTTTACAGTACGTACGTTTTACCCAACAAATTAATTCTTTATTAACTGATATATAATCCCAATGCAAAAAAGATCCAAATACGTTCAATCCTTTCCTTTACACTTATAAGTCACGCAAAGGGGCAGACATGTTCACAGTAAAAAAATAATAACGACCAAAATAAACTAAGCAGTTTCTAACTACGGCATAAATTTATTTTTGACTGCTCCTTATAAGGTAACACAATTTTGTGGGCCACAAGGAGATTTAAAACAAACCGTCTCTCATATAAAATTAGGTATAAACACCACGGTCATCAACTAGCTAACAAGAAAGCTAATTCTTTGGATGTAGCCATACTTGGGAACATGGTTATTTCCTCATCTAGTAAGAATTAACCTAATTTTTAACAGCCGGAATTGTCATTATTGTGCTCATTAACTGGGCTACTAGTCTTCATCCTGATCCAGAATTCAGTTTTTAATCTCCATCACCATACCTAATATCCATTTAAATATTCTCCTTCTATCTACGCCTTGCAACTCCAAGACGTCTACTGCCTTCAGGTTTTCTCACCAAAACCCTTTACGCTAATCTGTTAGCGCCCAAGTCTGTTACGTTCAGCCCCACGTGATTTTCCTCGGTTTATGCATCGTCAATTTATTACTTTTCCTTTCGCACAGGACAGCAATACACATATAACGATTGTGGTGTAAATGTGACACGTAACTGGAGGATATAAATATCATTCTTCTTCTTCTTCTTCCATTGGCACTACAGCCCACTGTGGGCTTTGGCCTGTCGAACAATGTCCTTCCATTTTTTTTCCTATCTGCCACCAACTATCTCCATCTTCTCACTCCCAGTACTTTAAGATCTCTTTCTACTTCATCTTTCCATCTTTTCCTGGGTCTTCCCCTTTTTCTCGTCCCTTCCAATTCTTGAGTGAAGATTTTTTTGGGGCATCCTATCCTCCTCCATTCTCTCTAGGTGACCTAACCAATTTATCCTTTGCCCTTTTATCCATTTTACTATATTTCCTCCTTTGCTCATATCTTCTAATTCTCGATTCGTCCGACTTTTCCATTCCCCGTTATCATAATTAAAATATCATATTCATCCAAAATAGCAATTTAAATGGATAGTATTCGTTCATACGACAAGGTACAGTGACACTTCGATAAAGGAATGTCCTAATGCTCTGTTTGTGCACTCAAATTCACGAAACTATGACATGAATAACGTCTATTATAATCAAATTACCGTTGCAATATTCTGAATTTGGATATATTTGTCTTTTCATGTTTCTCATTTTGAAAAGAATCTTGTAATATAACGAACTGTAACATAAGACAAGACACCAATCATTTCCTCATTCACTATGTTTTGTGGACGATAAAATTGTGGCCACAAGCTGGTGGTCATTGTGCCGTCTGTTAGGCATATGTCTGAGAAGCATAATACCTATTAAGTCCCATCAGCTGTATCAGAATGTGCAAAACATCTAACCCACAATTTATTCTTTAAATGATTGACCAGCTGTTGAGTTAAGAAAAATGTGTTATCAGCGTTTAAAGGACCTTTCTTCAAATATGTTATGAGCCACCATCCTTTGTACTCAGATACGATATTATAACTTAATGTATAAGGTAATTCTGCCATTAAGTAATCATGTGGTCACCACAATTTACATATTCAATACATTAGCCTTCCCTGCAAGGACAAAATTATGAGAATTTATACTTGGTAATGCAAAAATAGGAGAAGACTAAAAATCTTATATTACTTTATAAACGGAAATAGTGGGGACACTTAAAACGCATATCGTCAGAACTGCATTTCGCTAAGGTATTCCCAATATGCGAACACGGAAGATCGTTATATGATTATAGTTCTTTTTTCCCGGATTACGCTATTTCTTCTTTTGAAAATAACGGAAAAAAATGTTTTAGAAAGAAAATTATTCGAGTATTTTATACACAGGGCAGATGACTCCAGATCGGAAGATCCTGAAAATGTTAAATAATAGTTGACACGAAAGTAGCTCACAACAGGTGAATGATTGGCAGAAAGAAGAGACACTGGAAAATGTTCATGCATACAGCACAACGCATGTCGTGGCAGAGCGGGAACGCATGAAACTGGAACCAAAGAGGCAGGTCCATATTTCGCCTTGTGTCAAAATGCTGGAAGCCTTCTTGTTATCGGCTACTAAAGCGATTTTAATTATGACTAAACATTATAAGGTATTTAATTCTGTGACTTGTTGCACTGACAGCGGGTAAACTTCAATATATAAATTGGGAAGATAAATAAAAAATGGAAAGAATTTACCGATTTGGAAACAGACGGTCGCTGCATATTTCAAGCAGTACTATGCCACCATTAATTTTAAGATACTGAGGAAGTTTACGAAGCAACCCCAATGATGACACCTGACAGCGTTTTTTTTTTGACATTCAGAGGACCGTGCATCGTGATACATTCTTATAATAAGAGCCAACAAGATGCACTATTTCTTTGGTAAAGAACTCTAGGTGTTTCGGACAGATTTACTGTCCATCATCAGGAGACTTAATACTGTACTCACAGCAATACGTATTTGTAATGCTAGTTGTGTTGACTGTCTGTTAGCGCCCTCGCTAACAGACAGTCAACATAACTTGTATGACAAATACCTATTGGCTAGAAGAGTAGCTACGGAACTGATTTTGACACTCAGAGGACCGTGCATCGTGATGTATTCTTATAATAAGAGCCAACAAGATGCACTATTTCTCCATTTTATTTTGGTAAAGAACTCTACATGTTTCACACAGATTTACTGTCCATCATCAGGAGTCTTAACACTCTATTCACAGCAATAGGTAATTGTCATGCTAGTTATGTTGACTGTCTGTTAGCAGTTCCATCCTGACCTCGCTAGCAGACAGTCAACATAACTAGTATGACAAATACCTATTGCTGTGTATACAGTGTTGAGACCCCTGATGATGGACAGTAAATCTGTCCGAAATATGTAGAGTTCTTTATCAAAATAAACTTGAGAAACAGTGCATCTCGTTGGGTTTTATTACAAAGAACCTGACAGCCTGTATGAGATTCAAACCTGGTACCTACTACATATAAATCATGAGCTTCCTTAATACAACATGCTACCTGGTAACTAAAATATTATGAAAATTCTATAAAATTATCCACATAATTACGCCTCTATGCTCGTCCAATGAGAAGTGTTATTAATCTCTGAGAACAAACAGTTTCTGTCGGACAGAGGCAGAACAAATGAATGTCAGCCACTTGATGTGCGCGCCTGCTCCTTGTGGGCAGCACACCTCACAACATGGGGTATCATACAAAGTGCTGAGGCATGTCTTTGTGTTGCGATGGTGGTGGTGGTTAACATAATTTTGCATTCTCATTCTTCCTCACCCTACCACAAAAAGTAAAATGAAAAGGCTGGGCGCGAGAAATAGATGAGAAGCTATTACAAAATGACTGCTGATCCTAGGGGCATCATCTCAAAGTCTATTGTGCTATTGTTATAGGACTGGTAAATGGGTTTCAATGGAGCTCCACTAGTTGTGAGAACTGATCGGTAAAACTGCTCTCTGCGTCAGAAGAGAAGCGATGATGTGCTGGTTCGTCATACCGGATTACCGTAGTATTCTCAAACGATTATGAACTTCAGAGGATCTCACTGTAAGAAACGAAAAGCTTTTACTAACACTGTGGTAGCGAACCAAAAGGTCAACCACGCGGAATACCAAGGCTCACAACTGGATACGATCTTCAGTCACTTATATAAACTATATAAAATAAAGTTAAAGCAACCCGTTACAGGCCTGGAGTGGCCCAGAGGGTTCCAGGAAGTTAAGGTTCCCAGATTTCATGACAATGGCACAGGATGGTAGTAAGATTGTCAGCCTTACTCACCGGCCGCCTTTACCCCCAGGAAATACTTCTGGTACTCATTTCTGTTAGAGGCTGAGTCGACCCCAGGGCCATAGTGCGATCGGTGGGATTTTATGTCAATGAAAAATTCCAATGACACCAGCTGGGATCGAACCAGCGACCTTCTGATTTGTAGCACAGCACCTTAACCACTGTGCTACCGCAGTCCCCCCTATATACAGTACTTAAACTATATACAGTATTTTCTTACATTGGTGTTGTTTACCTTTTGTACATGTTGTATTTTAAGATGTCTTGTGCATATTGTTATTAGTTGTCTTGTGTGTATTGTTGTAGATGTCGTGTGCATTGTTGTAGTCTTGTGTGTATTGTTGTCATATTATGTGTATTTGTTGTACTAGGTGTATATTGCTGTTTTTACTTTAGATGCCGGACTGCTGGCTAGAAGTCAGTATTCGGAAGGTCCTGCGACCGACCATTTCGACACAGGTTTTTCTTGGTTTCCTTGTGTCTATAAGCAAATGCTGAGATGGTTCCCAACATTCCAAGTTGCCACTACATGCTTCCCATGTAGCCCTCCCGACTTAAATTTATTAGTAGCCAGCTTCATATTTTGTATACATGTAAAATAACCACTGCCACCGGGTGACAATCCAATTGCAGTTAATAAATATTATTATTGTATCAATTGTAGTCATAATACTCTGAGTTATCTTCAAATATGCTCAGTCTTCCAGGTGACCCTGTTCCGAGGGGCTTCTTCACCACGTTCAATATTCATACCTTAATTCCCCTATCCTAATGCAATTTTGACCTCCTGATGATGAGAACATGTGCTCGAAACATGTAGAGGCATTGTAAAACAAAACTTTGTGCATGAAGTTCGTTAATTACTGAGATAAACAAATATATAGGTTTTATAGATCCTTAAAACACAGCCCATCTGACAAGAAAAAATTGGGGAGATTCAGGCTTGCCATTCCTGACAACGATGGACTGAGTTAGATGATTCTGCCGTGATGTCAAGTTGCAGCTCTCACAACGTGGACAATTATCATTACGAAACATGTGACATGCCTGCGTCTGCCTGCTCCGAACCACTGCAGATCTGATTATATCCACCCACTGAACACGAAAGCAGTACTTACAGGCACGCATAACTCTCATTTGTACGCAAGGTCACATCCTCTTCCTACAAATCAAACTAACATTGTATTATTCTCAAATGTCACATGGATGACAGAGTGGCATTCACTAGATTAAGTACCTAAATAAATGGCATTAAATAATTCCATATTAAATACCAAGGTTATTGCGCATTAACTCTTTATTTACAGTAGTTTCTCTATGAGTATGTAACACCACGTTTAACACTGAAAAACTCAAATTTTTTTAATGTAACTTTCTTTAATATTTGTCACTGAAGACTTCATATTATTAATGACACAAACAATTTATCCCAATTTCTGAGGTCGAAGGGTTACTACGTCTTGCTTCTTATTCGAAAGTTGCTGGACCCAACCTCGACCTGGGCAGTGGACAAGCCATGATGTCCTTCACTTCTTCATTCCCTCCAGACAACTGCTTGAAAAGGTCCATAAACGCGGTGACAACGGTTCCAGATGGCAAGCTTTCCAGTTCGTTGCATTACAATGAAGTCACAGTATCTGACCTACTGCAAGGGTCGTTAAGCAAACCAGAAACACATAAGCAAATAAACTTCAGGTTTTTTCATGAATGGTCGTTTTCTTAGTAAGGTATATTCCTTGATATAGGAAGTACAGTACAGTACTTAGTCTTACATGGCAGGCGACACGCCTGTGGGAACCTCAAGCCTCACGTGTTCCTAATGCATATTTTGAATTGAGCACTATAATAATAATAATAATAATAATAATAATAATAATAAACCGAAATATTGTGCAAAAGGAAGCGGAAAAGAAGTTAAAATACAAGAGTTTATGTATAGACAGACAACGCATGTGGAACCTGATATGTGCGATTATACCAGTAATAATTGGAGCCACTGGAACAGTAACGAGACGCTTAAGGAAAAATTTGGAAGCTGTACAAGGAAAGCATTCGATAGGTTCACTACAAAAGACAGCTATACTTGGAACATCACACATAATACCGAAAGTACTGCAGTGTGAAACTAGAAGCCTGAGCGGTGGGGATCACCGCTGGTTCAAGAGAAGTACCGGGCAGAAAAGGCCTGTCACAGGAGACATAATATAATAATAATAATAATAATCTTTACTGGGTATTAACCGGATCAAGATATCGATCCTGTAATGGTGATAATTCATGTACATGAAAAGAAAGGACAGATATCAGATGAAGTGCAAGACCGTAAGTAGTGGCATTTGGGATGGGAAGGTAGCGTAAAATATTAATCGACTATCGTCGTCGTTGTCCTCATCTCCGCTGTCAATATCATCATGACCACAACGAAAGTCATTTCCCAGACATAATATCAATAATTTTGATGTTTTGCTTACCGTGCATCTCAGTTTAATCTTAGTCATTAACCAACTTAATGCACAAATTCTTGTTTTATAATAAGTTTATTATATGACTCTACATGTTTCGAGCACTATGTGCTCATCATCAGGAGGTCAAAATTGTATTATACAGCATCTGGTATCGTCACACTCTGTAGGTGGCTGTCCGGTGCACAGGTTGAGGTGTCCTCTCTCAACCTGTGAACCGGACGGCCACCTACAGTGTGTGATGATTGCAGATGCTGTATAATACAATTTTAACCTCCTGATGATGAGCACATAGTGCTCGAAACATGTAGAGGCATATAATAAACCTATTATAAAACAAGAATTTGTGCACTAAGTTGGTTAATTACTAAGATTATATCAGTAGTTCACTCAATATACGGTCTGCACAAGGGCTTCTAATAAATCTGTCCCATCGTAAACTTACGGGCCGGCAATTCATACATAGATACACATATATGTGTATAAAAATATATATAAATATTCTTACTTCAGTGCCCATTGCAAACACAAAGTTATTGTCTCTTGTTGACCTAAGAAGAGGGCAAAAAGAAGAACGAAGTCTCAACGCAAATACACGCCATTCAGAAGACCTGTTTACCAGCGCTGCCCGCGGCGATTTCTGAAGACAATGTAATTTTGTCTTGACTGACTAGGGGCATCTCGTTAACAATGTAACATGGCAGTAATGAGTATTGTTTCGCCTGTCATTTGCGCATGCGCTCTTTTGTTTAATAAATAACAAAACCATGACAACGAATTGATCCATAAACACAACCCAACAGAGTAAAATATATTATCAAAAGAAAAAAACAAAAAGCATTAAAACAGAGAACAGACTAAAGTTAAGAAACAGATGGAATGTTTTTATTTTGACTTCTAACAACCTCTGTAATATAAGTAGTGATAAATTTCACTAGAATCACACACAGAGAAACAGACACTATTATTAAGCTAATTTGATGCCCCCCCCCCAAAAAAAAGTAACACACGAAGACAACACTGCGATACATAAGATGTCTTCAAAGTTCCTTACCGTTATTTCTGAAGTAAAACCAACTAGATGCACCAATGTATCAAATTTATTTTATTTTGGAATGACACTGTACATGTTTCGGACGGTCTTTCCGTCC
>Ga0123354_10008468_pt1 | contig 15636 bp, 9 predicted proteins | sample TergutLab28metaG_2_FD_97872 | JGI IMG/M metagenome (GOLD analysis project Ga0123354, IMG submission 97872) | Labiotermes labralis P4 segment gut microbial communities from Petit-Saut dam, French Guiana - Lab288 P4 | ecosystem: Host-associated > Arthropoda: Insects > Digestive system > Gut ...
AGACCGCCTCTGTGGTCTAGTGGTCAGAGTTTCTGGCTACAGATACAGAGGTCCCGGGTTCGATCCCCGGCGCTACCAGATTTTCTGAGTAGTAGTGGGTCTGGAACGGGGTCCACTCAATCTCGTGAGGTCAATTGAGGAGCTACTTGAATGAAAAAAGTAGCGGCTCCAGGTCTAGAAAACAGAGATTAACGGCTGTGGGGAACCGTTGCGCTGACCACGTGACACCATCCAGTATGCAGGACGTTACTGTTTCACTAAATGTGCGCTCCATAAAACTGAAACTTTTATGTCATACAGGTTGATGAAATACGAGATTTTATTGCTTAGGGGAAACTTCCTTTCCCCTGTTGTCAAGGTTAAAATAAAGACCCGCCCACTCATGCATAAGTTACACTTCATGACAGAAATTTTCTAATTCAGTTTTTCTCACTTGCCCTATGTACTAAATTTTAACTTTAGAATAATTTTCTCTATGCTCAATAACAATAAAGGAACTACGTCTATTTAAATTTTGTGATTTTATATATAGACTTATATATTGTTATCAATAAATAAAAAATATAAAAAGGTTTATTGTGGTTAGGTGTTTCGAAATTAAAACGCCGTAAATAAACCAGGACAACTACAATACTTACTTACTTTCGACACGTGGCTGCCTGCAGGCCTCTATTCATGTCGCCTTGCTATTATGGGACCAGCTTCTACTTTCCTCTCTTTGTATCTTCCGATATTACGTAGCTACTGTCAAGTGAAAAATCGCATTCAACTGAAATGAACTACAACTACTGGGCATGTCAGACAAGCAAATAAAAACCCCAAAAGTGAATTGATGTGATAACTTGCTCTTTGCAATCAGAAAGCTATCTGATGCCATCTTTCTCACTTTCTAGAAAATTACACGTTCTGATATAACATGTTTTCAAAGTTCTTAGAAAAATAAAATTGATATAAACATATTTGTTTAAAAGTATGTCTGTAACAAGCACTAACATGGAAAACATCAATAAGGAATAAATTATGTTCACTTCACAAGACTTTATAGGAATGTCAGATTATTAGGAAATGAGCTGTAAATTATATATAAAATGTAATGTCATTTTGTAATTGTCAATTGTGTAGAACAGACGTCTGTGCACATAAAACCTTACTAAATGCATTAAGTTAACTCAATGTAAACTGTCTTAAATGTTAAAGTCATTAATTAAAGATTTTGTATACTCCAATATTACACTTCCAACATAAATATCGCACAAGAATAAAACCCCAAGGAACTAAAAATTCTCATTCCTTTTTTACATGTCATGCACACTGAAGATATTTAGAAACAAAAAAAAATTATATCCCATAACACAACACTCCCCCCCCCTTCGGCCAGTCAAATATAACCAATAGCATGCTGGGGCAGACTGTAAATTGTGTTAAAGCGAAGTAGGCAAACAGGTTTGAACAATATGGTTTATAAGCCGGTAATAAATTATTAAGCGTAAATTGGATGGAGCATTTGATTTGTGTAATGTTAAAAGGGTATTGTTTTTTATATTGACACCTGAATGACATAGAGTGGTTTCATTAATTTGCTATCAATGGGCTTCAATTATGCAGCTCAAACATTCGAAAAATTCCCTCTAAATAATTCCAACTTTGACGCACGGCACTACATATTTAAACTTGTTACCCCCCACTCAATACCATCTGACAAATTCCTACGATTATATACAATAATGTATAGTGCAGTGAAACAATATAATGCCCTTTCTGCACAATCTAGATCCAAAAAGGCGATATTTATAAACTCACATGACAAAAGACGATAAACACAAATTAAATTATATTATCTGATGCATAGTTAACTATAACTGTAACAGAATCAGTGCTACTGACATTGAATGCATAGATATAAAAAAGGTAAAGTGATCCCGTTACAGGCTCGGTATAGCTCTACTATTCCATGACCGCGGCACTAGAAGGGGGTGAGTGGTCAGCAGCACGCCCCGGCCGCAATTTACCGCGGGAAAAGACCCGGTACCCATTTTACAGGAGGCTGGGTGGGACCTAGGGCCGTTCTGGACGGGCGGAAAATCTCGTCCCCACCAGGATTCGATCGCCAGACCGTCCAGCCCGGCAGCTCAGTCGCTATACCGACTGAGCTGCCGGGCCCACCTGAATGCATAGAGATAGCATCCTCGAAATCATCACAGGATCTACACCGAAAGAGGTATGACAGTGTACACCAAGTTCAATATATTTATCAGAGTAATTCTTACCGAGATATTTGATTATTTTGTGGTCAAATTGCTACAGAAGCTATAAGGAATAACGAAAAGCATTTTAGGGACAAAATTTGACAGGAGAATTAAATGTCAGCAGCTTCAGGCAAGCGTTTGTTATATTATGGCTAACGTAATAGCCGAATTTTGTGTTAACTCTGCCCCATATTTTGCAGTGCCAAATGTAGCATTTGCTGCTCAGATGGCAGTGTAAAATCGACATTTGTACTGTCTGTAGACATAACGTTTTGCTGCATTTTATGTACAATACGATAAAAATTATTTTCCGCAATACACCTCCCTTTTATTATAAAATCAATATTTCCCTCTGCAAAATGCTGCATACTTTGTGTCTCACGGTTCATCATTGCCAGTGCCCTCAGGGGTTCAAAATGCAGCGTTTTATAAAGGCAAATACGGTTTTTATGATAAGAGATAGTCATATTGACTGAACCTGTATTTATTATTCAGACACATGGAATAATTTTTTTGGTACAGTCAGTAAAAGCTGACGTAAATAAAAAAAATTTCATCGTAAATAAACTACATTCCTTTAAAACACTGCGAAAAGCCAATCCAGTGACACGGCGTCACAACCCGCACAATTTGAAACGTCTCTTACTTTTTTTTTCGTGAAAACTACTCCTAAACTTAGATTTTCACATTTCTGAGATATCGTGCCTCGTAGATTGGTTTTTTTTTTATTTAAAATCATTTCGGGACAAACTACCAGTCCCAATCTCAACAGTAAAGAAATCAAAGAAGACCATTCAAAGATGGGTGGTATAGGATATACCGAAACGTCGTTAACATTCTACCAATATACGTTGTGTATCACCCAGTATCTCCCTCGATGGTGTCTCCACCTTAACGTGGTGGGAGAGTCTGAGAGCTTCCGTGACCCCGAGAGCTATGCCGGCGGTAGCTTAGCTACCGGCAGGGACACCCAAGCCAGACAGGTCAAAGGGTAGAAGCCAGACCAAGAGAGACACCTTGGTCCTCCAGGTTGGGGGTTGGGCGCAAGGCCAGCACCCTCGCCCCGGAAAAACTTCAATACCGCTAAAAACGCTCAATTATTGAAAGATGGACGGATAGTTAGTAGACGACCAACGCGAATATTAAGGAATAAGAGTGAAAACATATATATATATATAGGAACTTTTATAACGTGAGAGACGATTTGAGGAAGATGGGAGTAAATAATTGGAAACAGAAGGCACAGGAAAGGAAACCATGGAGAGGAATAATTGAGCAAGCCAAAACTCATACAGAGTTGTAGAGCTGAGGAAGAAGAACACCCAGTAGGGCGCAGATCGCATTTACACCGCGGAGGAAGACTGAATTCGCCCATACTCTTCAACTGTTAGTTTCTAAATGACGTTTGCTGCACCTGCTTAAATCGGAATCTGTAGGAAGAATTTATCGGCATAAAAAATGTCTGTAACAGGAAATACCTGGATCATGTTGTAGGAATTGGAATATCGTAATTGTCGTCATGAATATTACTGTTTTTATTTATTTTTTATTATTTACAATATAAATGTCTGGCTTGGAAGGGAAGTGTCTCTATATACAACTCTCTTGTATCCTGTGGGACGCGGTCACAACTTCGGGCCCCAATTTGTGCATCATAGGCGCTGCCGACGTCAGCGTCTCGGGACCCGCGCTCAGAGGGCTGGACGCCGTAACACCCTTGTGCGCACGCAGGTTGCATACCTAGCAAGGAAGAACAGAGAGCTAAGCATCCGCACAGCGTAAAGACAATTAGTGTTTATTTCATATTGTAAATCTCTGAGTAAATTTTTTGTCAAATTCAGGAGTATGCTAACAGGTAGCTCTCTTTTCCGTCTCCTGATCTCCCATATAAAGTCTGAAACATAAACATGTGTAAGGGATATTTAGGGTCATAAAGCCTAAGCACATGCATACGCCACACTTCAGTCTTTACATAACTATATACAGGGTTATTCGAAATAATTGTCGGGGTTTTAACAACTTGTCATAAACAGTACACTTGTGATAGGAGTATATGTATTTTTTTAATATAGAACAACACTCCAAAATTTTGATTACATAGCTTACAGGTGCTCTATATGTGCACCCTTTGTGATTCTACTAACATCAACACGATAAACGAGTTCGTTTCAAACTGTCTGTAGCATGTCAGCGGTGATGGTTTCAATGGCGGTTCTGATTCGTACCTTCAGTTCCGGGATACTTGCGGGAAGAGGAGGAACATAAACCTGATCCTTGACTTAACCTCATAGAAAGAAATCACAAGGGTTTGCTTCTGGAGTTTACTGTGTATGACAAGTTGTTTAACCCCGATAATCATTTTTAATAACCCTGTATTATATTTATGTAATGTATGGGTGTGTGTGTGTCTGTGTGTGTGCGCGCGAGCGTGTGTTGGCATGAATCATAAAGTAAACAACTAATGTTTCTCTAAGCAACTTTAACTTAACACCGTCATAACGAAAACTTTAAACATTCTGTTTGGAGTAGGGAATACTTTCAGAGTCTCATCATTACTTACACACATTTAATGCGTTGTAGGTTTAATGATGCACCTTCGTTTGTACAAACATCAGACTTCACTTTGAATCGTGACGTTAAACAGATCACGTGAGATAGTAGTTCAAAGAAAGCTAAGAGCAACGCAGAACTGACTATAAGTCAATATGTCTGCACAAAGTTTATGAAACGTTTATAAATGCCTCATTCAGAAAGACTGTTATTGTCAATAACATTAACCTTTAGACGCCTAATGTCAACTATACTGGTCGTACCGCTCCGCTAACCTCTAAAGCTGCATTTTGTATATTTATTCAACAAATATAGGTATTGAATATTTTAAACATGGTATATACTCTCCGTTTTTTTTCTCTTCAAAATGCAATTTGTTTCATAATTCTAACGTATTTGGTTCCTGTATTATTCACATTTTATACACAGGGTGTGCTAAAATTAAAAAAATAATTCCGGCGCCAAAAGGTTAAATAAAGGATTTCAAGATGGGTGTTTTTTGCTCTTTAGTTCGGACATCTGAACAAGCCGACAGATAAAATTTCAAGGAAGCTGGTGGTGAGTATCAAATTCGAAGAGAATGCCATATTAATAAACGTTTAAGATGAGACAGCTCATTCAACCACATAGCGAGAGACAGATTTATGAGAGGGAGTTCAGGTGGTTGCTATAAACAGATATTCTACAATTAAACACTTTATTATCAAACTATTGCACAATATATCATTTGTAGATGCAATTAAAATTATAAAATATTTAAAAATGCTCCAACATGTTTCGGATCACAACGGATCCATCATCAGGGAGACTTGTACAATGCTTGGCTAAAAATTACAAGAATGATTCTATCGTGTCTGTTGACATGGACATGATCGGTGTTATGGCAGCATATTCTGACCTGTTGTGCGTGTGTGTAGTTCACTGTATAGGAAGGCACTTCATATACAGTGAACTACACCACGCCTTCCTATAGAGTGAACTACACACACACGTACAATGGGTCAGAATACGCTGCCATAACACCGACCTTGACCATGTCAACGGACACGATAGAATCATTCTTGTAATTTTTTGCCAAGCACCCTACAAGGCTCCCTGATGATGGATCCGCTGAGATCCGAAATATGTTGGATAATAAAGTGTTTCATTATCATTGATGCAAGTGCAAACATGAAGATATTCCATAATTATCCTATTAAATTTGACAAAACGTAAAATATTTCAGAGCACGGATAGAAAATACAATTAGAGGTGTTGAAAATACTGGAGAATCCAGAAGGGCAACACTGAATTAAACAGAAAAAACATAACTGAATAAGAAGAACAGTTGATTTAACGAAAGTTAATGTCTACCCTCTCTTCCTGCATAAAATGAAAGGATGTTTCACATAACCATGAACATGAATCAGTGTCGAAGCTTCATATTTACTGTTGCGTATGCACTTTGGATTTGTTCTGCTCTAAAAGCACACAAGCCGAATTCAGTAGGAACCCTTCACACAGAGCACATAAGAAGGAAACTTTCAGTCCTTACACTGTTTACTTGGTTGTTGTGAATATCTTTGGCAAGATGGCGGTGGTTGAGCTCTTCCCTTTGAATTCCCTCCTCGTCTTCTGCGTCATTCTTTTTCCGACGTCGTTGTGGAGGCGTCTTGTACATCTTCATGAAGCCCTTCAGGGGACGTCTTTCTATAAAACGAAAGATTAAGTCTAGAGTTCAATTACGTAAATGCCCCTGGTCTTTGGAATTCAACAGAGCAAAATATGAACATAGAGCGTTCCAAAAAATCGCGAAATGGAACTAACTTTCAGAGAAGAGACGAAAGTGAAAAAGTGTTTCACTTCGAAGTAGAAGAACTTTGTAAATTCCTTGTTCACAAATTTCTGTTTAAAATAACATTTTCCTGGGGTCCATTTTCAAATTACGTTCCTTAGTTTTCTGACAATTTATGGTTATTACGTTTTTAGATTTTTTTGGGTGGGGAGCGGGTAGTTCAGCCGTTATAGTGACTGACTACGGGCTGGACGGTCTGGGGATCGAATCCCGGTGGGGACGAGATTTTCCGCCAGTCCAGACCGGCCCTGGGGCCCACCCAGCCTCCTGTAAAATGGGTACCGGGTATTTCCCGGGGGGTAAAGTGTGGCCGGGGCGTGCTGCTGACCACTCACCCCCTTCTAGTGCCGCTGTCATGGAAGAGTAGAGCTATACCTCTACCCACCCTCTGGGCCACACCGGGCCTGTAACGGGATCACTGTACCTTTTATTACCTTAATTTTAAACAACTTTAATGACTAACATATATGTGCGAAAAGAAACCGGTACCGTGCAATGAGCGGTACAGTCCAGGTCATAATTTATATAAGTCTGGAGGATAACTTCCTGTGACATCATTTAGAATAAAATTCCTCTAATTTCGTAAATTACAATTTTGACTTTAGTTACCATTCGCCCACTGCAGTGACTAAGAAGTGTGGAATTCCAACACCATGCAGAAGCCTCCAAGAAGCCGGAGGTGAAAGTTCTCTCTGAAATGTCTGCTATTAACTGTCTGAAATTGGAACGTCATATGGCTGAAGACAGCAAATTTCATATCTTTCGCAGATTCAGACAGTACAGTTTCAGACCGATTCGCATATACTTGGTAGCATTTGGTAGCACATTCCTAGCGTTCAAAAAACAAATTACAGACCGTATTTCACAGTCGGCAGCCCCTTCAATTATCTTAAACATGTTTAACGCACAGAAACAAACATAAACATAACACGAATTTCACGAAATGGCGTCTGTGGCTTTTCCATTGATAGAGGAAGTCAGTGCACATGCGCAAAGTGACAGTCTCGAGGATGCGCGAGAGATATGCGCAGACGGTACTTATATTCCGAATAACCTACGTATTAAAAGAGACGCAATACTTAAAAAAAAAATATTTTCCAAGAAGAATGTAGGGGAAGTTACATAAAGCGCTGATGTTTCAGATCAGAGATCCGTGTAAGTTTTGAATGTAATCGTTGTTATGGCATAGTTCAGGTGTAAGGGATGACTAGTTCGTAAAAGCAGTAAATGACTGAATGTCTACAGAATAGCCCCTATTCTTCTTGTCTTCTTATTAGATGCTTCTATTTATGAGACATGAAACATATTATTACATACACCTTACAGGTACAGAGATTTTATTATGTTTCCTTGACATATATCAACTTTTTATCTCATATTAATATTAGAGCAGAACTATATTGGGCTGGTAGAGTTAACCTGTCTCAGACATATTGTCAAAACAGAAAACAGTTTATTACTTATTTGTACCGACAAATGCACTTACATATATATATATATATATATATATATATATGTGTGTGTGTGTGTGTGTGTGTGTGTTTACAGGGCGTTTCAAAATGTACTCCGGGATTACAAAAAATTATTATAGGAAAACCGTAGGACACGTATTTCCGAAGCCTGTACATATAGAAACTACAACTCAAATTTTTTCCCCCCAGTAAGTTGTTTTTCATCGTAGTTCACAATTCTGCCGCTAGGCGATGGGAGTGTATGTGGTGAGAAAATGGCCGCAGCGAGGGAGAAGTCGTTTTGTGTGTTCGAATATCACACAGTAAGTCTGTGGTTACTGTGCAACGTACAATTCGTGCCAAGTATTCGTCCTACCATTGCCACGTGACCTCGCTGACCTAAAGGCAGAGATCATTGCAGCAATGTAGAATATCGATGGACCCATGTTGACGTGTGTGTGGCAAGAACTTGAATATCGTATCGATGTGTGGCGTGTCACCTGTGGTGCACACATCGAACATCTCTAGTTGTAAAAAAAAATCAATTTTCCTGTGGCTGTGAACTATTCCATTAAGGTAGGTCATTTGGTTTTCTTGTTATAAATGTTTTTAATCACGGAGAACGTCATGAAACGCTCTCTATAATATTAAACCACATTACGAATGCTCCTTCGGTTTGTACATAAATATAATAGGACACAATTTAATCCAAAAAAAGATAAGAAATATTCGCTGTATTTAAATTACACAAGAAACTTCACTTTGTGAATAACTGTTTATGCATTCGTCGAATTCTATGAGCTCTGTTACATTTAACAATGCACAAACTTAATGGCGATTTGGAAATTTCTTAGTACACACAATTTTATCGATATAACAAGGAAATTAACGCGTGACTAGAGAGACAAGCGGAAGCAGTGAGGCGGATACATTGACGAATGGAGGAGGAGGCGACATTTCCTTCTCTTTATTTTAACTACTTCCGTATATAAAAAGAACTGACGTCATTTAAAGGGCGAGATTCAGATAGAAGTGAAATTTTAATGGATAATAATAATAATATTATAGAACAATTAAATTCTTTTAACTACTTGGGCAATTTGATATCTTAAGAAACAGAAGTGGACATTGATAACAGATTGAATGATTGTATGAAAATAACAGGCACTATAAACCGTATGTTTAGACAGAAGAATACTTTAAGGAGATTAAGAATAAAGTTATACTGTACCAGCCTTTCCAGTTTTCAAGGAGCGTCATCCTCGTTGTGTTTGTTTGAACCGAAGGTAATAAATAATTCTATAGGGATATAGCAGTCATAACACAACTATATTATCAGGTGTTTATAACTTATCAACATCAACTACATGTTTCGTTTACTGTTGCTGTGGCCATCATCAGGTTGGATACAATTTTATATCAGAGAAGCTATATAGATATGATGTAACACAGAAAAATTATTTGTATTTGTGTAAGCAAGTGGTAACGAGATCTCGTTTTACACAAAGTCGGTGGGCGTGTGTGTGCAGATGGTAAAGAACCGTGCATACAGCACGTGTTATCCTGTTTGTCTATGAAAATGTAGTGTACGTGCCAATTCAGTTTCTGCCCCATGGGGTGCGGTAGGCCTGGGCCGGTGTTTGGTCAAAAGTGATTTAACAGTGATACCATCGCTTGTTGTGCTGTGCTACAAATCGAAAAGTTGCTGATTCGATCCCAGCTAGTGTCAGTGGATTTTTCATTGACATAAAATTCTTCTGATCGCACTATGACCCTGGGGTCGATACAGCCTCTAACAGAAATGAGTACCAGGAGCATTTCCTAGGGATAAAGGTGGCCGGTGCGTAAGGCTGACAACCTTACCACCATCCTGTGCCGTTGTCACGAAATCTGGGAACCATAACTTCCTGGAACCCTCCGGACCTATCCAGGCGTGTAATGGGACTGCTTTGCCTTATCATCGCTTGTTACTATGACACAGGATTGTTGCTAGAACCAATTGGATACAAGGTATAAACAGAACGTATCCTAATAGATTATCGAGGAGAATAAAACAATAGAGACCAAGAGGCAGAAGGAACGAGGGGAGACCACTAAACAGACTTTTAATTTGTGGGACCAGAACGGGTTAAGAAGTGGTCGAACTCCATGTTAGCTAGGTCAGATGATATTTTCCCGACTCTTCTCTCTATAGAGCGGTCATATAGACAACGCAAAATTTTCCTCTCGCATGCCATTGAAACAGGTAGGGGATTGGAAACGTAATTCCACTTATCCTTAATTTGGGCACTACATTCACACCATTCACCTAACCTCTGGAGAAAGCGCTCCAGTTATCCGTGCAGAAGGACAGCCAACCATGCCACAGGTCTGCTCTGGGTACGTTTCGGAAAGAAATACCTCTTGCCAATTCCGGAAAAAAGAAAACAATACTACTTCTACTGTCCAATTTATAGCACAGTCGTTACCCCCCCCCCCTTATTAGGACGTCATAAAGACAATATTTTCAAGTATGTGTGACGTACAATCCATTGTCGTCATTTTTAAAAAGTAAAAATTAATTATCTGTACCCATTCTTCAAATTTTCAAAATTAATTACTATGAAAAAATTAATTTCCTGGGAATCGGAGGGGACACTTTTGTTTTTATATCTCTCTATATCATGGCGAGAAAAACTGTGGTGTTCCTTCCAAAACGGAAAAGTGCTTGCGCCATTTGCATAATATCTTATAATCCAAACGAAAATATAAAAACAATATTCTTTATGCACAATGGGAGGCCTAATGATTGTATTTTATTTTTAAGACTGCAGTATGAACATATCTACTAACAATTACATAGTGGAAATCTCTTACCACAAAGGATACAGTAAAGGATTTTATACGCGTTCAACACAGGGCCAGTATAGAGCAAATGAGGAGGAATGTAAAAGTGCAGCCAGAAATCTGCAACAGGGGTGAAGAATTTAGAGAATCAGACGTGAAGAAAGTGATACAATTACAAATTAACTCCAAAAATTTGATGTTTGTGTGACTTTGCATCACTGATACAATAATATAAACAGCAAACTAGATGCAACAATAATAATTTTATTTATAATTTCAATCAGATCAAAAATTTTCGGGCGATAATTTCGCCCATCCTCAGGAGCACTAGACTGTATTTACAGCTTGTGGTATAGAGCATCGACGATGCTGCCTGTAGGCAGCATCTTCAGTGCTTTATACCGTAAGCTGTAAATACAGTCTAGTGCTCCAGAGCATGGGCGAAATTATCGCCCGAAAATTTTTGATCTGATTGAAATTATAAATAAAATTATTATTGTTGCATCTAGTTGGCTGTTTATATTATTGTAACTCCAAACGTTAGGTGGGATTACTTTACTGGATTCAAATGGATAAGGAAACGGGGTCACTGGAAGAATATCGTCATTGAAAAAAGTTCGGCTGTTGCGAGAATGAATGCAGACGTTTCACTTTAATATAAAACAAACACGATTTACAAATGCTGTACAGGGGTGCTGATAAGTCCTTAGCCAGACCAGGAAGGAAACAAGCTAATGTTTCCTTCAGAATGGCGCGAATTTACTTCTGCGCCTTGCTGTGCAGGGAAAGAAACTTGATGACAGCTCGCGTCTCGATTTTGTTGAAATCTCGCGCGTGCCTGACATGCTTCCGAGCTTGTTTCCTTCCTGGTCGGGCTAAGGACTTAACAGCACCCCGGTATCAGGCGTTGTATGCATTGTTCGAGGCACAAACGATACGCAAGTGCATCTCACTTAGAACCTGCATCTGTTTCCGTCATTGAGCGTCCTGTCATAAAACTTACTCTGCTGATTCAATTAGACCGACCCAAATCCTACCCGCGAAATGCACGCAAATTAATAGAAAACTGCAACTTAAAACGGATTTTATTAATGAGGCTTGTTCAGTTCTGTATTTTCTATGCGATATTTTCCTAGACGCATTTTCCATGAAATAAATGTATTTAAAATGTCTGGAGGTTTTCATGAAGGTGTTTTTAAGGCTTCCGCTTTTCTGAGATATGACGTCTTATCACTGGGTTATATGTGACCGAAACTTCGTGGAAGGTAATGCCTTCATCTTCAAAGGCCTCTGGTTCGAGAAAAGTTATTCTGGGATCTCCAGGCCTTTGAAGATTACCGTGTGGCGCGGCGTCGTAACTAAGAAGAAAGAAGAACTCTAGTTTTATCCTACGACGCAAAAACCTTTCCAAATATCGACAGGAAATATCCGATTTTGCAGTTTAGAATTATCCTTTTGACGCCTAATGTCAACTACAGTGGTCGTACCGCACCGATAACCTCTAAAGTTGCATTTTATATACTTATTCAACAAGTATAGGTACTGAATACTTTAAACACGGTATATACTCTCCGTTTCTTCCTCTTAAAAATGCAGTTTGTTTCATAATTATAATGTATTTGGTTCCTGTATTATTCATATTTCATATACAGGATGTGCTAAAGTTAAAAAAATAATTCCTGCGCCAAAAGGTTAATTATTGAATTTGTAACTCATAATTTAATAAGAATGTAATTTCAGGCCATGTGCAACATATTTTCGTAAACAAACATTTGTTTAAAACAAGCAATTTTAAAAACAATTATGTTAATTTGAATTAAATTTGAACAGAAGAATGTAGAACTCCGTGTATGATCAAAATAAAACCCCAATTCTTAATCGAATCGAGGGATTCGAACTTTTTAATGCCCATATTTATAATTCAGTAAGTGAAATACTTAGGTTACGCCGTAATAAAATATCCAGATACCCCACCAAAAATGTACAGGGTGATCAAAAAAGTCGCTGTGCACCTGACGATGTTATTGTAATCATCAGGTGCACAGTGACTTTTTGATCACCCTCCATAAAGTTATCAGCGATGAGCAATGTAATTCAATGTTTCATAACAATAACCTAACCTTAGCAAGGTCGTGACGTGACTCAGAAAACGCGCTGTACCTTAGTCGTGGAAATCACGGTAATGCTTACTCATGGAACAATAGTATTACATAGGGCAGACACTTCATTCAGCTAAAACCAGAATACGTACATGGACTGGTCCATCTACCGTCCTTTATTTAGGAAATTGGTTACAAAATTCCACACCACTTCCTTCGTTTCCTTCAACAATATTACAACTGCTCTCATTACTGCTGCAGTCAACATTTGTTGGTCTATATGAAGAAGAAAACTTATATTAGATGGTGGGAAAAGGAAAACTAATCATTTTCTTCATCCGGCCAATACAGAAGCAGTGCATGACAAAGACTGCAGTAGCTGGATTTCCCGTATGATTCTGCTGTTGCAAACAACCCAAGTGAATATTTTTATTTATTTAGCAGGTTGTTCGACGTTTCCACATCTTCCTGCGCCCTTTTAACAATTATATTATCTTCTTCCTCCAGTTGTCTCTGTCATTCCGGTCTTCTTCTATTAATCCATTTTCCCTCAACAGTCCTCTAATCCCTTCCGCCCATGTAGCTTTAGGTCTTCCTCGTTTTCTTCTTCCTGATGGGCTCCATTTCATAACTTTTTTTGGTAGTCTCCGCTCTTCCATTCTCTGAACATGTCCATACAATTTTACTTGTTTAATCTTAATATCGTCTAAAAGAGACCTTGTTACATTCAATTTTTGTTTAATAATAGTGTTCCTAATTTTGTCCTTCCTGGAATTTCGAGCCGATCGTCGCCAATAGTCTATTTCTGTGGAATTCAGTTTTGCTACCGTTTTTGCTTTTAAACACCTATTTCTATCTTAATTCCTCCTTGATAATTTGCAGTGACTGACTGACAAGTTTTCAGTGAATGGTGAAGAGTCTGAAAGTTTCACTGTACTCTGAGCGACGTTGCAATTTTTCGTTTCTCTGAAGGCTCTCATTAAAGAGTAGGAAAGCTATGTCGTTCTGGAAGACAACATCCTTTCTTTCACGTTACATTCCACATCCTTCGTTTTGAATTTCATTTATTACAACTTTCGGCATATTTCCCGTCAATTAATCTTCTTAGCATTTAAGCTATTTCGGTCAATTTGTATCGTTTTTGGAAGTACAGTAACCCTCTCTCCAACGCGATATTCTACAACGACATTTAGACTATAATTCATTCCATTGGCATGCGCAGAATGCGACGATTCCTTGCCGTTGTCAGGAGCTTCTTCCATTCCTCTTTGTTATATACTATCTCCTTCCATTCTTTGCCACCAACCAGTCTTCTATCCTCCCTCACTTCATCTTGCCACCTATTCCTCGGTCTACCTCTCAGCCTTGTTGTTTCCAAATTCATATACAATACTTTTTTGGTAATTCTATTTCCTTCCATTCTCTGTACATGTCCAAACCAACGTAATCTATTTAACTTTATTGTCTCTCTTATAGTGGTTTCTTTTTAACCATTGTGTAAATTTCTTTATTGGTTAATATTCTCCAATTTTCTTTTTCACTGTCATAAACTGCACCTAAAATTCTTCTATACACGTTCCTTTCAAAATTGTTTATTTGCTTGCTATCTCTCTTTGTTAGTATCGAGTTTTCTTATGCATATTTTAAAGTTCTGTCTATTATTGTGCTCTTTAGGCTCAATTATAGGTTTTAAAATATATATTTTAGTTCAAAAAATTTTTGTAGCATAAAGTATGTTTTGTTAACATTTTTTATTTTCTCTTGTAAATATATTTGTGATTATTATTTCATTGTATATAGCACCTAGATTTTATTTAGTCTATTAGCCGTTGCAAATAATTAAATGTGTGCCAAGTACAGTCTTTCTTACGACAGACCCAAAGCATCTTTAAAAGCCAGTTCTTCACCGAGTACGATCTAATGCTTCTCCTCTCACTTTCCAGGATCAATTAAATAATATCATGTAATCTTAACCATGAAACCGACTTAGCCCATAATTCGTCACCCGAACAGCCAACTGCGAGGATCTTGTCAGTTGATGTTGGCTCAATTACTTAAGAAATCTCAAAATCTTTGCAGTATATGCATACTCATTTATCTTCAGAAAAATAACCATAGATTTGTTCCGACACTCCGAGAATTGAATCCAGTCCAACTAATAACTGGTTAGGCCTCACATTATGGTTATTTACTCCACACGCGTGCATTGTTATGCTCAAAGTTAGAGCGCATATATAAAAAAACTCAATGAATAACAAGTTTCCATAATAGTAGTAGTAATAATAATAATAATAATAAACAGAGACAGATAGCAAGTGCAGACTTTGCCAATAATTTGACGAGACAATAGACCACATGATATCAGCATGCCCAATACTGGCCTAAGAATGGTACATAAAAAGACATGATACAGTGTGTGCACAACTACACTTCAACATATACAAGGAAACAGCGGTACAAGTGGACAAAAAACACCGGTATGAACATGTGCCAAATCAGTAGAAACAAGTCAAGGAGGCAAGGTAGCCATATTGTGGAACCAGCAAGTACAAACTGACAGAACTATCCCTAACAACAAACCAGACATTATAATCCGTGATAATGAAAAGGGAACATGTATGTTAATAGAC
>Ga0123354_10008470_pt1 | contig 15636 bp, 9 predicted proteins | sample TergutLab28metaG_2_FD_97872 | JGI IMG/M metagenome (GOLD analysis project Ga0123354, IMG submission 97872) | Labiotermes labralis P4 segment gut microbial communities from Petit-Saut dam, French Guiana - Lab288 P4 | ecosystem: Host-associated > Arthropoda: Insects > Digestive system > Gut ...
AAAGTTGGGGGTTTCCCCACGATTTTTGGGCATACAAACCCCCCGCGCCCCCCCCCCCCCCGTGCATCTCAGTATAATCTTAGTAACTGACCAACTTAATGCACAAATTCTTGTTTTATAATAAGTTTATTATAATCCTCTACATGTTTCGAGCATCATCACACTGTGTAGGTGGCTGTCCGGTGCACAGGTGCACCGGACAGCCACCTACGAAGTGTGATGATACCAGATGCTGTATAATACAATTTTGACCTTCTGATGATGAGCACAAAAGTGCTAGAAACATGTAGAGGAATATAATAAACTTATTATAAAACAAGAATTTGTGCATTAAATTCGTCAATTACTAAGACAAGTCCTCTGGTTTATGACGACGGGTAGACTGGAAATAGTTAGGAACGCTTCAGAAGAACTTGCCGCTAACACTTCACAACAGCCTAACAAAAGGCCTACTAGAAACGCGGTGTGAGACTGAAAGGTCGCCAGATTGCACCGACGTCTATTCAGTTCTTTCACAGACGAAACACGCGGACGGGGGGACACCATTCTCCCCATTATGAGTCAGAACGCATCAAATCCTCTTACATGCGTGGTATTGTGAAAAGAATTCTTGCATGCAATATGAATACAAAGGCAACAAACCCTCTCAGAACTAAAAGGAAAAGCGACTGTAATTGAATATCTGTTTAAATCTGCATTCATGGTAATGAAATCAAAGTATTCACTGAAAAACTAGTTTATGAAAAACCAGAGGGTAATGGATAATATCCGATATGTCAACATTTACAATTCTTCTTTCACTCAATTAATTTTATCAAACAAAAACATTCGACTCTCCGCGTTTTGTCACTCACGGTAAAGTTACGCGATTTGCTTTCGTTTTACCATCATGAAACACAAATAAACTTTGCAAATGCGTGAGCTTGCTTTAATATGATTTCAGTCCCTTCGTAATTTCAATACTCGACGAATGTGAAGAGTATGAACCCAGTGGAGTGTTAACGAGTCCTGTTTCACCACTGCCATGTTTAATTAAAGCGGCGCCCTTACTGCTAAAAATTAGTCCAGTGGCGTGTAAACGGGCGAATCGAGTGAAGAGAAACGTAAGCATCTCCATTTATTGAATTCTAAAATAGGTTTGAACAAACGAAACCGGTCACGATATTTTTAAAAGCAAACAGGTAATTTCGAACAATTGTAAGGCCACATTTACCAATGGATAGTGCAACTTAGCGACGGTCCAACAGGACTGGTACGCACGCCTTGGTAAGCAGACGGTGCCGCGTTCGAATCGAGGACTGGGGACTGTTTATTCCGACTTATCGTGGTTTCTCGTAGTCCCTCTCAGTAAATTCTGGGTTGGTATTATTATTATTATTATTATTATTGTCGTTCTTGTTCTTAATATTCGATTCGTGCACGTAGTCACAATTTTTCTTCTCCATCATCCTTATCCCCCCCCGCTACCCTCCTGTTCTCCATTCTATTATTTTGGCTGTTGAGTCAGAACGTTAATAAACAACAAATGAGTTTAATTAGGCCCGTTGTTGTTACAACAGCTGATCCTTCTGTATCGTCTTTTCCTTCGGGTTCTCCACCTTGCCCACACTTGCAGCAGCAGCAGCAGCAGGTACAGCTTACATGGACAGAAACAGGCATGGAAAAGCTGTGCGCTCAGTCTGAAATTAATAAACCCATTTGTGTCTAGGAACTGTACTTCCAGTACGATCGGAAGTGAGCATGAAACATGTTGGTGTCTGTCGGTCTGTTATAACGGCTACCAATCATGTCAGCACTAGGTTAATAACCAAATGCTGAAGAACACAATAATTTCGTTAAATTACATCACACTGAAGCGCCTTATTGAGTTATTACACATGGTGTCCTCTAGCACGCTCCGGGTACATAATTAATTCTGACACAGGAGCATCTGGCAGCGCTCCGTGGAAGTGGTATCGGCCATCGCAAGGCCAAAAACGAAAATCTGTCGGCTTTCAGTTTCATGTTCTTTAACAATGCGACTACATAAAAGGCTGTAACAGAACGTCAACTGACCCCGACCTTGAGATGGGGGGGGGATATATTCTCAAAACTAATATTTTTTCGAAGATTAAACCTAGGGTGGTAGATGAGAGGCAGAAATACATTAAAAACCGGGCAAACACGAAATGTAATGTTCTACGCGCACACTATTTCGGTTGCGTAACCTGAAGAGAACAGCCCACTTTGCACAGATGAAAATATAATACAGGGTGATATAAAAGTATTCATACATGGGTGGAAACTGTCTCTTTATTTACGCAACGTGCTCTATGGGCATCATTATATTGACAGCACACACGGATGCGTCTGTCCCACTCATGGCCGGCTCACTTTAACGCCATCTGGTGCTTATGCGCACACATACTTCACTAATGCGTTCTTTTAGATGGTCCATATTTTGTATTTGCACCTAGTACACCATGTCCTTCAAATGACCCCACAAGTAGAAATCAAGTCGCCTCTGAGGTGCCCGCGGTCTGGAGACATCGGTGGCCACTCCACGCGATGGCAGCGACCAATCCAATGACCTGGAAATTGCCGATCTATCCAACGGATAAAGCAGATAGCATACCCCACGCATGGAGGCTTGCATCACCCTGTAGAATGATAACTGAAAAATAATCTACAGTGATAAGTTGTCAAGTGTGACATGCATTGAATCGCGCGATGTGCTGAGTACTCACTGAAGTGACAATAAAGATTACAGTCTTCCGGGATACGACGAAGTGCAGTCTGTTACAAATTTACCAATATTTCTAAGAAACCTGCAGCTTCGGTTTTCAGTTACAATTTTAAGACAGAGGAATTTCATCTACACTTCGGTACATTTCTACCAGACTGCATTGCGTCGCATCCCAGAAGACAATCTCCATGAATTTTTACATTTTGTTGACCGTGCAGCCCAATATAATGATGGCCTTTTTTACCAATTTTATGCACAAATTCTTTATTTTAATACATTTTACTATATTCCTCTACGTGTTTCGAGCACTATTATGCTCATCTTCAGGAGGTCAAATTGTATTAGTACAGCATCTGGTATCGTCACTCTCTTTAGGTGACTGTTCAGTACACAGGTTAGAAGAGTCCTCCCATAACCTGTGTACTGAACAGTCACCTAAAGAGAGTGACGATACCAGATGCTGTACTAATACAATTTGACCTCCTGAAGATGAGCATAATAGTGTTCGAAACACGTAGAGGAATATAGTAAAATGTATTAAAATAAAGAATTTGTGCATCAAGTTGGTAAAAAAGACTAATAATCTCAATGAACTACACTTGCTTTTCGAGACACGGTGACGAACCGTTGCGTTCCACAAAACAGGGAACTGCTGACCGGACGAAGAAATGTTCATTACAAACAGCGTACCATTCAGTAATAACGAGTCGGACTTTCAAACGAGATTCGAACTTCGAAACTCCCCGAAAAGGGCCATTCCGCGGTATCGAATTACAAGACCTGCGCCTGAAGTTTTCCTGCTGCAAAGTACACTGTAATTCCTCCAAAACTACCACATCCGATTCATCGCTCGTACAGCACATTTCAGGCACCAAATGTCTCACACTTTACGGAAGGGTAGTGTATCCGGCCAGGGCCCGTAATCAAATCTCCGTGTGGGGTCCCGAAGATAAGACGATAAACTGGTCACTTCGCTATTACCATGTTCATATAAAAAAAAACATCTAAATTAAATCAAAATTGTACTATTCAAAATTCACGAAGTGGAAGAGGACCATGGCTATTCAAACCATTAACTGCTCCTCCACAGAAGACATAAGCATTTTAGAAATGGGCATGGGGTGACGACCCTCGTCATCATTAGGGCTTAAATCTCTCCCGCCGTATACAAACAGAAGATCGCCTATAAATTGGTCGCCAGCTCGACAAATTACCTTTGGATGGGGCTTTTCTAACGAATGTTTCCGGGTGTAAGGGGAAGACAGATAAGGATATCCCATGCAGATGTTCGAATGACCGCAAAGGCGTAACGTGTAAAGGTAAAGGTCACCGCATGACAAGCCTATGCAGGAGAAGGAAAGCGAAGTTACAGCTCCAACCAATTCCCAACTTCGACGATAGAAGGGGTTGGGTAGCCAGCACCCCACTACGGCCGCTTTACGCCCTCCCGCCCCCGGCTCCTCCGGTACGCATTGTACAGCAGACTGGGTGGGCTGCCTGGACAGGCACGGAAATTCTCGCCCCCCACCAGGATTCGAACCTCGGGCCGTCCTATCCACAGAAAGTCGCAATACCGACTGAGCTATCCCGGCCGCCCTTATCTGTGTGTACAGCAAAAACAACAGCATTCATTTTGCAACGATCAAACAGCATTCCCGCAACTGTAATTAGCGATCCTACTTCAAGCTGATGCCAGAAATTATTAAATAAACTACACAACCGCAAAGCTTGTTTAATTATTCAAAACATCATAGTATGTGGCTTTACAGCCAGCTTGACGCTTCTCCGCAAATAATCCCTGGAGACAAATCTCCTGTGAACAGAAGGGAGCAGTGTAATTCAGTAACCTGTAGCCAGGGCAATTAAAAGCGGACGGTAACAACAGATATTAGGTACGGAAACAACAAACATTCCTCGTGAACTCAAAAGTCCTGGGCAAGGTCACACGAAGAGGAGTAGGTGCGCTCTCCCCCCCCCCTCTCCTTCTCCTCCCCCCTTTGTCAGACATTTTTTTCGCGTGTTTCACTATGCCCAACAGCTTCACTGCAAAGCCTGTACAGATGCTGACAGTCGTTAGCATCTATAGCACATGTAGACTTACCAAGCGGCTAATGTATTCCAGTGACGAACAGTACAACCTCGGCATTCAGCGGAAAGCTCACAGGCTACAGACCGCGGTGGCGTAATGGATACCAATACACGTTTGTACTCGGGAGGTCCACAAGTTCACCTTCCTATCATAAATAAAACATTTTTACGAAGAAAATGTACCTTGCATAATGCAAATGGGCAGTATTGGCTGATACGAACTGACAACTGTCTTCACTATCCCCGGTTGATTTAAAACTACTAAACCCCCTCCCAGCCGATCCCAGTGGCCGCGAGATCTAAGGTGTGGGTCAGCGACTGCTCGGTTTCTGGGATTGCGGGTTCGAATTTCGCAGGACACATGGATGTCTCTAGCGAGTGTTGTGTGCTGTGAGGTTTAGGTCTCTGGAGTCGTGCTGATCACTCGTCTAGAGGAGTCCTATCGAGTGTGGTGCGTCTTAGTGTGATGGTAAAACCTCGATGAGAAAACCCCGCTCGCTATTACATAATTCAAACTAGTGCACTTACAATTAACAAACAGATATTGTATTGTTTCATGGTATATACTCTCCTACATGTTTCGGCTTAAGTAAGCTATCTGCACGGAGAAACAATTACAAAGGAAAAAAAGACATACCTTTGTCACCATAAGTATATATCATCGTTAATACCGTAAAACGTACATGTATAGGGCACTACAGCATGCTATCAGAATTTTAAATTATTTTTAACGTTGCTAACTGGTCACAATGTACAAAGTGAATGTGAAGCAGTCTAAACACAACTATATTTGGTATCTATAGCCATCGTCAACTACATGTTTCGGCCATCATCAGGTTGTACATACTAAAGTGGATAAACTGATAACAGTATGCAAATTCAATCAGCTTGATGTCGAGATCTCGAACACCTTAACATTCATTGATCTTACGGATTTTAGTTATGACTAGTAGTAATACTGTGAGTATTTTGGAAGCGTGGAGTTCAGACGAGGTAGTTGTCATGCAGTAGACTGGTACGTTGTTGTGTGTTGGTCGGCTTCTTGACAGGCAGAATCTAGTGGCAGGTGGGTGTGTGCTCCGAGGCACGGAGGATCATGTCCATTCTGTGGAGCATGGAAACACATAGGGTGGTGAGATTATGTGTGTGATAATGAGGAACTTCGCAGGGTGAATACTAGCCAGGTACTTACTCGTGGGAGGTAGAATATTTAGCTGGCGTGGAGGTTGGTGTCCCGTAGCTCACGATGTGCGGAGTATGCTGTGGCTTTTGCGCACTATTCACCGTAGGTAACCAGTGTGTTGCCCAAATCGGGTTGTAGAAAAACTGCACTGTATAGTAGAATGTAGGTGAACGGCGTAACTTTTTGCGGGGCTTCTTAAACCAGCCTTAATGCAGTGTCACTGTTGTACTTTTCTCTTGAGACTCTTGTGTGCCTCGGGTGGAAGCCGCGCTAGTGTTGGGAGTGTAGAGGTGCACTGACCGTGTGAAGGATCGGGGTGAGGGTGGTGGTGGGGGGTGGGGGTATTTATTACTGCTGGTGGGTCTTTAGAATAATGTCAAAGATTGCATTGGGAAAGATGTTCTGTCATTTAAATGGTTATTGGCAGTAAATTCTGCGTGGATATAGTAACGTTCTACTGTGAGGTGTGCGCTTTTCTTTTGGTAGTGAAGGGCATGCATCGTGTTATGTATGGTGCCAAAGGAGTGTGCTTGTCCAACAAGGTGTTGGAAAAATTTTGAAGTGGGGCTGTTGTTTCTAAATGCCTGTTTGTGCTCACTGTACCGGACTAAGAAGCTACTTCGGGTTTGACCCACATATGCTTTATTGCATTCAGGGCATGTAAGTTCGTTGACCCAAGATTGTGTGTATTTATCTGTTTTGTGGTTTTTGTGTGTTAGTTGGTTGTAAGAAAGTGTTGTTAGTGCGGAATGAAATTTTAATGTTGGTGCGTTGCAAGTCAACTAGCTCGTCTGAACTCCACGCCTCCAAAATACTCATAGTATTATTACTAGCCATAACCAAAATCAGTAAGATTAATGAATGTTAAGGTGTTCGAGATCTCGACATCAAGCTGATTGAATTTGCATGTATCAGTTTATCTACTTTAGTATGTACAACCTGAAGATGGCCACCATGATGGCCTAAACATGTAGCTGACGCTAGCTACCCACCATCGCTAGCTATAGATACCAAATATAGTTGTGTTTAGACTGCTTCTCACTCACTTTGTACATAGTGATTTAATATACAACGGGGATGTCGCAACTCAAAATTGGTAACTGGTGTTTGTACGAGTATATTCGTCACTATTAAAATTCAGATTAAAGGAACAATGAACCACTGATGTCTATATGAACAACTTTCATTACATTTCATTTGCGTTTGCACTTTTGGCATTCAAACCTCTATATACGTTTTTGATCCTTGTCACTATCTGTCCCATTCATCAAGTATGTTGTCCGCACCATGCAGAAGACTCTCTACTAACCAAGCGAAAACCTGAGCGAAACTGTAAGTGGTAATAACATTCTACACTTACATGTACCATGATGCGATTCCAACAGCAATACACGAAATGTTTTCCTTTTTATAAAATAACTTTAACAGTAAGATGCTGGAATTTATATACGGCAGCAGCCTGTACTTAATGGGTGCCTGTGTGTCTGCGGCTAAGTGGCAAGTTCCAACCTCTACAATGAGAACGATGAGCGCATAATACAATTTTTGTCAAATCAGATTACCCACACAACTTACAACTGTCACGACTTGATACTCGGAAATACACAACATTCGTGGAGAACTGTTTAGAATGACAGCATAATTTATTGCCCGACTTCTACAGAAACACATATTTTATTCACGGGTAAACTGAACAAACTACGGTACAATCGGACGAATACATCACGCGAAGGTACGGTACACACATCATAAACAACAAAACAGCGCGGAGAAAAAAATTTGTCTTCATCTCCTTCCATTCGGTATCGCTACGAAATAATGGTGGGTGGTAACAGGGCAGATTATATGAAACGTAACTATCTGTAGACAACAACTGTAACTGCTCTGCGCCATTTTCAACAGCCCGCTCCCCCCCCCCCCAAAAAAAAAACCCCACTTCAACGATCAATACCTAATAACTATAATATCTTTAATAAGAACAACATATACTTTTGGGTGTATGAATGTAACTTTATTACACAGTAATAACCGACATGTTTCGGCCACTCATGTGGCCATCTTCAGGGTGGTGAAAGCTAGGATACACATACAATTTGTAACGTGTCCAAATCATTCCACAGTTAAAAAGTCATATAATTTTTGGTAAAAATTACAGTTTAGAACGTATAATATCGATGAGTATAAAATGTTGGAAGACAAAAAGTTGTACATGGAGTGCACGTATAGTTCTGTGGAATGACGTGCACGGCAGACACGTGCGCTGAATTACGTACGGTGCAGACTGCTCAGCAATTATATATACTGTACAGTGAACTACTCGAAACTTTTTAAAACTATTTATATATCCGATTACTGCGCGGAACATGGAACATGTAAAACCAAAACTAGTTTACATATGCGAGGCCAGTCAATTAAACAACAGAACACACGTGCCTTTGCAAGAAAGTAACTACACTAATGAGTTGGCGCATCTTGGCTCACATGAATACATGAATCAGCAGTTGCGTTTTGAGTGGCTGCAGGAAGTGTTTCGCTGGCACCGCGTTTTGTATGTTTGCCCAAAAAAATAAGAACTTGAGAAACCCGACCTTGTGTGTGAGAGAAGAGAGAGAGACAGCAAGACAGACAGAATGACTGAGAAAGGCACCGGTAATGGTAGTGCCTGAGACTTCCAGTACGATCCAAAGAAATATTTCCGTACGAAAAGTCCGTTTTCGAAGCCGAAACAAAGTATCCGCAAACATGAACTGCGCTGACCTGCATTTTACGTAGCAAAGGCATCATCCAATTCCCATACGGATCTGTTGCTCTGACAGTTGGTCATTGTTCCAACATGCTTCGGTGCTTTGGACGTAAAGGCTACCAAAGGGTTTACCAACGTTGCACTGCGCCTTCCCGCACAGAACCTTCGACAAAGCGGCTACCTAAACTTGACTTTTAAAACAAACCGCAAACTCGACTGATCTGTGCCCCGGACAAAAGATATCCTTCATGGGGTCTTAATCTGAATGGCCTGAACACGTACAGGTCACTGTGACAATATAAACATTACTTCCTACCACACTGTCATGCATGACAATTATTTGTCACGCTTCGTACAGGTCAATATGACAAATGCGCAAACTGACAAGAACAAAGAAAATTTCAAGGAATACAATTTTATTTCAATCTTAGTCATCCTATAGTCCATTAGGTTCTTTCTCGAATTTACCTGAAAAGAACAGAAGAATTCTGTCAGAAACGGCAAATACATGCAAACAGGTCTTGGTCAGTAGGAATGAAAAAAAAAACTAATCTTACGTGTAAAAGGAAATTATTTGACGAAAGTGTACATTAAACTGATTTTCCTACTAATTCTCTTCACTGGCTCCACTAACAACTTTACTAACACCACACGTCCAATTTTTGTATAGGGATAGATGATATTTGCAGTTACCTAGACTTGCATTCGATGTTCCTGAAACGGTATTTGTTAGCCGTTGTTTCGATTCACTGGCTGTTAGTGTAGTCTTGCAGTTAGCTGCACTATATATGTAAATTTCCGCTCTTGCGACGTGTCTTATGAGTGACACTGGATTAGTGCTTCCCAACCATCCCTTGCACCGTAAGCCAAACAGCAACAATCCACAATTTAAAAAAAAAAAACGTGAAGTTCAACATAAATCGGTGTCTGGATGCGCTAAACGCGGGTTCCCATCCCGTTAAGGGCATGGGTGGAAAACAGGTTCTTCTATCCTGCACTGTTTTCCGGGTTTCAGTAGACCCTGTGCCTAGCCGAACACCTATCCAGGGAATCCTTTAAGAGTCTGAATTAACCGACATTTCAGAATTTATTCAGGCCTGGAATATTTCACACAGCCTAACTGTTACAGATTAAAAATACTTAGTTACTGACCAATTACAAAATGTGAACATTCATATCGCTAAATGCAACACCTTTAATTAAGACATAACGCAGTTACCTCAGGAAGCAGAAAAATACAGCAATACATGCAGTTTCTGGGTTACGTAATATGCAACTTAAGTAAACCCGGACTTACAAAAAAAATTCTTATTAAATATTAATAAGAATAATATTATACACAATATTATTATTATTATTATTAGTAGTAGTAGTAGTAGTAGTAGTAGTAGTAGTAGTAGTAGTAGTGTCATTATTAAATGTAATTCACTGTTTCACATAAAAACTGATACAAATAGCATCTTCAACATGTACACTGACGTAAAAGGGCACACATAACCGAAGAGTTTAAGTAAGGGGGGGGGGGGTCAAATCCAACTGACGTAAATTTAGGGTTGCGTAAAAAAATTTCAGGAACGTAACCCTCACGTAAGTCGGAAACTGTCTGTACCAAGTTCTGAAACACGCGTAGCTAGTAGCATGTGGAATATCACTATGTGAAATTCATACCATTTTATAGCCCGGAAGCCTTGGACCATTTGAGGGAAGCAAACAACTGCAATGCATTATGGCGAACCTTAGGAAATGGGTTTGAAAAACGGATCTGAGTGCACTGCCTCAGATTAGTGTACAATGAAGGGCTTTTGTGAAAACTATTAAAAACCTCCCTATTCTTTCAACGTAGGCATTTTACCACCCTAGCTATTAACAACTTTCCAAGTAAGACCTTTCACACCACGTACTTAGGAAGACTGAAAGGTGGTAAGTACGTAGGTAACTGTTAGGTATTTTTGTGCGCAGGTAAGTTGGTAGGCAGTACACATAAACTGGGCTCGGACAACAGAATATTTACATTCCTGGCAACACATAAAATATGTTATCAGAATTTTTAATGACACAGGAAGTCCTAGGCACGCACGCGTGGCTTCGTAGCATCTTCATCTGTTAGCGTGAATGTTCCATTGCTGGAACAGCGCCCTGTAAAAATCAAGGAATACTAAACGCAAACTGTATCACCTCCTATATACTACATTCCTTCTACCTGAGCACCAAAGTTAACACATCACGACCTGCAGCAACAGAGAATTACTGTGACAATAACTGGCAACACCATGCTGCAATAAACATCTGCTTTGGCCAGGTATTGGACGTGGAGCGTAAGCGAGAAATCTCTGCTTCCCATACGAATTAAACCCAACTGTACTAACTTGGCTTGACACATCCTGTTGCTCAGAATCCCCGGACAAAAATACTTCCAAAATGTAAACATACAAGAACATGCTTGGAGGGAGGGGGGGGGGGACACAGTGCGAATATATGTCCTCTTAAGTTCATCGTCTACGACAGAACGAAGGCGAGACCTATTATGCCGCAGCAACCACGTCAGCCTCTCCGCAGTTTTGGTAGACGGGTGTGGCAGACACGTATCGATCCTTCAGTCAATGCGAAGCGGTTTCCAGCCTAGTACATCGCACTCTGCTCCAACTGAAGTTTATTAGATCTTCATACAGAAAATTCCATCTTCTCTAGCTCAGAGCCTATTCCATATTCTTCCATAATCTGATGAAGGAGCACTTCTGTAGCATTTAACGCTCCTAAAATTGCGGCAAATAGGCAGGCCTACTTTCGTTTCATCAGTCACGCAACAAGGACAACTGAATTTATGTATCCATTTTCTTCTTCCTTCACTTATTTTCATTTTCTTTCTTTGTCTCATTCCAATCGTTATTTACATATGCCTTACTTGTTTATTTTTTCTTTCTTTACATTCTTCCCTCTTTTCTCGTTATCCCCTTATTCAACCATCTATTTTCCCTACCACTCGCTCTTTCTTTCATTCGTCACTTCTTTCTCATTCCTTCTTCTTTCCGCCTTCAGTACATCAGCAACCAAATCTTTACTCTCCTACACTTTGACATTCCTCTCCAAAATAAAGTCAATCGTACAGAAACTTAACATGCAAACTAAGTGTAACCGCCCAAGCCGAATAAAAAAATGGATTATTCCAGCGCACTTCTCCCGAAATACTATTAAGTAATATTCAATCTGAACTATTATTATTATTTTTATTATAAACAACTAAGATTAAGCCTGATTTCCACCTCTAATACCGACTATTCATAAACCAGTAATTTTCTGAAAGTAACAGAATTTCAATTACAGGAATTGCAATCATACACTTCTATCGACCCACATTTACTTCCCTACAAACCCCTCACCACTATCTGAGCACTCCACAGATTTGGTTACGGCTTCCGTTTCGTGGCAATTCAAATCCGACTGTTACGGCGGGCATAACCTTCTTGATACCACCTGGCTACTCAAGTTAATTCGCGTTATATTTCACCTGTTTGTGTGCTTACAGGTGCTCATTTAGCCCCATAATCACAGAAGTTACTGCGTAGCGTTATCATCACACCAGTCAGGACCTTGGCAACTCATTCTTATTCAGGGGCTCCATGTTCAAGACTCGGCCATTCAGGGTTTATATACAGAGTGACTCACCTAACTAAAATACACTTCCAAACCTAGAAATGTATACATTCCGCGCAAGAAACGGTATTAAAACTGTCATATCTTCTTTGATCTTCACATACGCCTGTCAAAATATTTGACCCGTTTAACTTCAGAATTCCAACACTATGATTCCTCAAAACAATCAGCCCATGTAGCCGTGCCCTGGCTCAAGTGGTTAGTCACGCACCTGTCATCGCGGAGGCACGGGTTCGATCCCAGGCCAATTCATGTGAAACTTGCAGTGGACAAAATGATAATGTAGCAGCTTTTTTTCGCAGACCACTGCGGCTTTCCCGTCAGTGCAATTCCATTAACGCCCCAAAATCACTCGTTCATCTATAACCGATACTATAAATCCAGAAATCTACAGCATCTATAATTTTTTTGGGCAAAGTGTTACTGGGCCAGATTCTCAAACCACTTCCATTTTTACCCTGTAGTCTTTCCACCAATCCTCCATGCTCAAATCATTCGTCTATCAACGACGCTATATAAAATTAAAAACCGACGGCATCGTTAAACAATATACTTCAAACACGTAAACGTATTTGTGTGTGTGTGTATTTGTGTACACATACACACACAAAAGTGCGCGCCCGTGCACACATATACACACGCACGCACGCACACCTGGGCATGATAATGAAACAGGGTAGCATATGCAATATCTCTATTGACCCCTAAAGACAACTGCCACGGGTCGTAGGGGTAAGATGTCTATCCACACAGGACGAATCAACAAAGGATATTGTGGACGTATACACTATCCACGTAACACATGGGAATCGCATCCACGACTCCATTGTTCGATCGAATGGCCTAAGACCGAAAGCAGTTCATACCGTCCAAGTATGTTTTTGGTGCAATCGTTACGTTTTCAGTCTCCGTGTCGTGCAAATAAAACTCTTGTTCCTCCTTTCCTGTAGATCCCTATCGTGCCCAGTCACGTACCTAGAAGTATGTTCGTAATTCCTGACAGGAGCATTCCAGCAAACTACACGACCTTCCACTATGCACTGACATTAAACACTTCGTGGAACTAACTCCAAGAGCATGTCACTGAAGAGCTTATAGTCGTTCACTGTCTAGAACTTTCCTGAATTCATGAAATCCGAAGGCTCATTGCCGTGTTAACAAAAGCTGAAGGTCATATGCAGTGTTGCGTAATATGCCAGATGGTTGTAGCACCATGCCTCAACGCCAAGCTGGACGCCCCCCATGTCAAATATCCGCATCTGCTTGTTCACGTCCGCAGCTATCCTTCACATCTGGAAGCAGTAGGCCACGAGATACCAACTGATGACAAATGCTTTCGGGAACCGTGTTTAATGAAGTGCACTGAAACTGGGGAACTGTCGTGCATGCCGTAACAGAAATTTTTAAAAATGATAAATGTTCATGAATATGTTGGGCAAATTAAGAATGTGACAAAGTCGTGCTATTTACGAACAACGCACATATTTATCTTAGTAATTAACCAACTTGATGCACAAAATTTTGTTTTACAATAAGTTTATTCCATGTCTCTATATGTTTCGAGCACTATGTGCTCGAAACATGTAGAGACATGGAATAAACTTATTGTAAAACAAAATTTTGTGCATCAAGTTGGTTAATTACTAAGATAAATATACAGAGATGCACGGTCAGCAAAACACAAAAAAAACACACACACACACACACACTTGTGTTGTAAATGTTCAACCCCAAAATTCAGTGTACAATATAAACACACAGCCGGCGTATGCATCAAATCCGGTCAGTCAGAACTGCACAAAACATAACTAACGACTTAGCATGCATTTGGTTTCAAAGGTCCCTGGTTCATATCTCGCTGCTGAGGTTGACGAGAGACTGTGGTTTTCCCCAGTCCCTCCAGTTGAAACCTGAGACAGTAAAACCATATAACAGGGCTGCGGAAGTTCTGTAGGGTGCAGCCCAATATCTGTGAATCCTCAGTATGAAACTTGTTTCTTGTCACCCTTCTGGAACCCAGAATTTTGAGGCGGCTCCTTAGATTTCTGGAAAATGTGTGAACACACAATAATGTCTGCCACAGCCCTTAGCAGGCCAGGGCCTCCTAATTATCGAGGCTTCATGATCACACTCAGACACACGACACGCGGTACGATTCCTATGTACAAGTGACTGTCCAATCGCAGAGACGTCTACCTGATAACACACAACACTCACGAGAGACAGACATCCATGTCCCCGGCGGGATTTGAACTCGCAACCCCTGCGAGCGAGCGGCCGCAGACCCACGCCTTAGACCGCGAGGCCACTGGAATCGGCAAAATCAGCGATACTTCGCCAACAACCGAAACTTCTGAATAACTGCCGTACCGAAGTTTCTATTCGACATCTGGCAGTCAGCCTGGGTGCTGTTACGGGCGGAGGAAGGACAAGTTGGAACTTACACAACATAGGTCTACATTCTCCTATTTTACGGCGTGTGCCTAAAACTGTTTCAGACTTTCCGCCTCTACGCTAAGTCTTCGGCTAAACATGGTGGAAAACTTAAAAAAAAAAAAAAAACCTAGTGCCTGTGTGCGCCCACTATAATTCATCACGACTGGCAATGTATGTATAACACTGAGGCGCGGTCGTGTAACCAATACTGCAGTGAAGAGCAATAGGTATTCCATATTCCGAGTGAGGTTTTGTATCCTTAGGTATCCAGCAGGCAATGCGCATGCGCCATATTGTCATTGATGGCCTGCCCGGCTCTACAAAATTTTTCCGCATTATCTCATAAAAAAACACGATTTTCGGGAGAAAAAAAGTTTCTAAATAAGATGTGTGTGTTTTGATATTCTCTATAACTTTTGTCTGACACGTTTCTCACACTCCAAGAAAAACTGAACGACATATGATCAAACAGGCATGTTGGAGTTCATGTAAAGTACCCATTATTCTTGTCCGGTTTTAATGAAAACTAGAATTTTCGCAACTGATTTTCGAACAAAAATACCCAAATACCAAATTTCACGAAAATGCGTCCAGCAGGAGCCGAGATGTTGCATGCGGAATGACGTAAAGTCGGACATGAAGCTACTAGTCATTTTTTCAATTCCGCGAAAGCGATTTCCCCCCACGCCCCCTCCCGCCACCCCGTCCGTTTTCTCCCACCAACATCACTTTTTATTTATTTTTTTTTTCTCTTTCTTGACGGGAGCTGGGCTCTATCCTCCCCCCTTCAAATAAAACGTAAACTATCTC
>Ga0123354_10008471_pt1 | contig 15636 bp, 15 predicted proteins | sample TergutLab28metaG_2_FD_97872 | JGI IMG/M metagenome (GOLD analysis project Ga0123354, IMG submission 97872) | Labiotermes labralis P4 segment gut microbial communities from Petit-Saut dam, French Guiana - Lab288 P4 | ecosystem: Host-associated > Arthropoda: Insects > Digestive system > Gut ...
ACAATTATTGCACGATCTTGCCAATGTTGATCCGGCGCAATCAATAGATGTGATCTTGCAAGGTCTTGATTACGCAGCCACAAGGATTCCGGCGAAATATTGCGCGCGCTTCATTGCCGGAGGAAACCCGCCGTTGGCGGTGCAAATGCGCCGGTTGTTCCAATAGCCCATGAAATAGCGGAAAACCATCCTCTTAACCAGCTCCATAGGCATCTTGGACGTGTCGAAGCGGTAGGACTTTTTGACCTTCGCCCGCGCCCACATGCTTTCGCACTTGGCGCTGTCATGGCAGCGCCCGGCGGCGCTGTTCATGCTTGGAGTGACGCCCAGCTCAGTTACGGCGCGCCTGAAATCATCCCTTGTATACTGGCTCCCGCGATCAGAGTGGACTATCGCGCCATTGCCGTGCATAAACACTGCCTGCCGAACGTTCCTACTGTCAGTTCGTCGCGCATATTATCGTCCATCATCGGGCCGACTGCCATGTTATCAAAGCAGTCGAATATCCCGGATATATACAGCGTACCGTCGGCTGTCGGCAGTTGGGTTATGTCCGTTACCCACTTTTCATTCAACTTGTCCGCCGAAAAGTCGCGGTTGAGCAAGTTTTCGCTCTTATGCGCCTCTTTGTCAGCTTTTGTCAGATCGTTCAGCTTGCGCGCCGCCCCATGGATCACCGTTTTCTCGCATCATCCGCGCCACTTCCGACCGATTGCCCTCGAAACCCTTCAGTTTCAGTGCCTCGAACATCCGTTCAATCCCGTAATTTTCGCTTTCTCATCCTTGGCAAGGATTTATGTTCTGCAAGAGGTCTATTGCTTAACTATGTAAAAAAGTGTAAAAATATGTTGACACTTAAGTCAGAATATGGTATTTTTATTAAGGTTATTTATGGTAAATATGGATGAAACATATTATCTGCAGCTCGTGCCATATAGTGTTAATGCCTGTAGCAATGGGGTTAAGTCCCTTGCTTTTCAGGAAAAACCTTTGGGCCAACCTCCTGGATTACCAGTTATAAAGGAAGATGATGGCGCTGCAATAGGTTTTTGTGAACGATGCAAAAAGGAAGCCCGCGAAACAGGTTTTATACGTCAGAATAGCTAAGTTAACCACCCTCAGCTAAAGTTGAGGGTTTGAACCGGCTAAAGCCGTCTAAAGGCATTGCGGTTTAATCCGATGACTTTAACCACGCGACCACTTCTTGGTCACTTACGGCAAGGAGCTAAATCCTCGTTCGAGACAGCAAACATAAATTGGTATACGCCGGATCTTTAGGCGGGATGATTCAGTTTCACAAAGTATATTTTTCAGATAGTTTATATTCCTTTTAATGTATCCTTGATTGGTTGACTAATTTGCATTTTAAAGTTTAATATGAGGAAATGGTTTTGCGATTATATTTTCCAAACGAAGAATAGTTAATATGCGATAGAAATAGCAACAAATAGTTACACATAATAGGTAATAAATTCTGTGTAAATGCGTGTAGGGAGGGACGCTTCCCGCTCGCGTTACATATCATGCACGGTGAGCGAACGGAATGGCTAAACGTACGAAATCCGTTAAGTGAACCGGAACGAGAGGAGGCTAGTTTATGAAGAAAGAACTACGGAAAGTGAATCTGCATAAAGGAGACACACTTGCGGCATATGGATATTGCAGCTGTGTCTGCGGGAGTGGCTGTTCTTGCGCGGTGTCTGCTACACAAAACAATACGCAATGGAATAATGCTACAGCCCCTGCTGTACAAACATCGTCCATAACAGGCGCTAACCAATCTATTACTGGATAAGTGCATCAAGTAACGTAAGCAATCATAAGGGCAAGGGGCTGGGAATTGGCCAGGATATGACTACCTGGGTAATGTCAGCCCCCCTTGTCCTATGTTTACAAGCTGATGGGAGAATGTATCATGAAAAGAATAATAATACAAGCACTTAGTGTGGTAATAGTTCTACTTTTAGCAGCATGTGGGGGAGCATCAATATCTTCATCTCCGCCAACTGTCAGAGGCGCTGATGTGGCTTCGGGTGAAACCACTAACCCTGCTTCAACTACGTTAGAGTTTTATACAGTCGCCGGTTCTGCGTACATGGATTTGGCAATCAGCCAGTTTGAGAAGTCTCATCCAAAAATAAATGTGGATTATAACAACTTTACATATCTATCTGGCATAGATAAGAGAATTGAACTTATGCAAACCCAGCTAATGGCGGGAACCGCACCTGACATTATACGTAATGTACCCGGAATGTTTGGCCAGCAAACGCTTAACGGCCTGTTGACGGATTTTAATACACTCATGGGTAATGATCCCAGCTTCAACGCCAGTGACTATTATCCAAGTGTATTACAGGCTTTTGAAGTGAACGGCGTTTTGAATTATTTTCCTGTCAATTTCACATACGCCGCAGTTACGATAAATAAAAGCGCGCCACAATCCGTTATTGATGAATTCAATAAGTTGGATTCAGTTACATTCTTGGATGTATTGCGACTTTATCAGGAAATGGGGGGGACGTCCAGTGGTATGTCTATGGCCAATAGTCAATGGGGTATAAATTATTACGCATTAATACCTGATATGGTTGCCCGGGAAGCAGAGCGTTTTATAGACTATGGAAAGAAACAATGCACCCTGAACAGCTCTGATTTCGTTAACCTTCTTACGCAGTATAAGAACCTTTTACTATCACCAAACATGATTGACGGCGTACCTTTGTCAACCATGCTAACGGGTTCCGTGATGTCAGTCTATTGGCAGAAATATTTTTTCGCAAATCTGGCGTTTATGGTGCTTCCCAATGTATATGAAATTCCACAGTTCAGCTGGCATCTGGATGGGGATCTTTTTGAGAGCCCGAAACCGCTGGTGGATGGAGATGGGCGATTGCTTTTAAATCCATTTGCAAACGATACGGATGACTCTTTTGACGGAGATGTTTATGTAATTCCTGCTGCCAGTAAAAACAAAGAAGCAGCTTGGGAATTGATCAAGTTTTTGGCAGGGGATGGGTGGGAACAAGGATCGGACTTTTCTAACGCTTATGTGCGGTATGAAAACAGAGTACCAACTAGTATGATTTTAAGTCAATATATGGTGGATTCAAAATTGGCTGATTTTTTCCAAACTGTTACCGAGCCAAACGGATCAGGCCCAAACGCGGCGATTGTGGCAGAGCAGAATGATTGGTTAGATTGGGAAAATTTGAACGACATACTTGCTGAGCAAGACAAATACGTGCAGCTCGGTAAAGATGCAATAGTTAATTTAAATAGCATGCCGATGGCCCCTCTGACTTATCAGAATGATGCCAGTACACTAATCCCTGTCATCACATCCTGTCTCAAAGGAGAAATCACACCTCAAGAGGCTGCCGACCAATTGCAAAGCAAGATGCAGATCAAACTGAACGAATAATCATTACTTACATCTTGTACAAAGGAGATCAATATGGATAACAAACCTTTTATTCATTTGTTAAGGACACCACTAAATCAATATTTCTATGACGTGAACACGAATCAAGTTGTCCAAGTAACCGAAGACGTATATAACTATCTATTGGAATTGCTGACGGCAAAGGTAAATTCATCTGCATCGATGGATATTAGTCATGAAGTCGATAACCTGAAAAGTAAAGGTTTGTTATCTACTAAGCACGTAAAAGAGTACGAGCATGTTATGGCTCCTTTTCTAGAACATTTTTTAGAAACGAATATAAAACAAATGACATTACAGGTGACACAGCAGTGCAATTTTCGTTGTGCTTATTGCTCGTATACAAGCGATGATTTCAATTCTCAACGTGGGCATCAATCAAACAAGATGAGTCCCGAAGTTATGAAGTCTGCTATAGACTTTTTTGCTGATCACTCGATCAATCAACAAAAAGTAGTTATAGGTTTTTATGGCGGAGAACCACTATTGGAATTTGACTTAATTCAACAAGCGATCTGTTATGCAGAAGAAATATTAGAAGGGAAAGAACTGACCTTTACTATTACAACTAACGGTTCTATATTTCGAGATGACATTCTACGTTTTTTTACCAAACATAACATAAGTCTGATGATTAGTTTAGACGGCACGCCAGAATTTCATGATCGATCACGAAAGTTTGCAGCTACTGGAGGCGGCACATATGCTGTGATCGAGAAAAATATCAGGTATATTCGGGATAGTTATCCGTCAATATATGAGAAGATGTTATTCAATATTGTGATTGATCCGCGAAACAGTTGTGATGAATTATTTTATAAATTTGGTGAGGACGACCTTTTCAAAAACTCTGAAGTTATGTCTACTATAATGGATGATTTTTATTCTTTAGAGAAAGTTGTTATGTCTGAAGAATATACAACTGAAATACATATACAAGAATTTAAAGCATATTTAGCTCGATTGGGACGATACTCGGAGGATAAAATTTCAAAACTGGCTTATAAATATATATTAAACAGAATAGAAAGATCCAAATCGGATTTCAAACCTTTCACGGAACTCCCCGACAAAGCTTCTCACAGTGGCCCATGTATACCTGGGCAGCGACGTTTGTTTGTGGACGTTAACGGTAATTTTTATCCTTGCGAGCGTGTAAGTGAAACATCTGATATAATGAATATAGGTTCATTACAAAAGGGTTTTGATGTACAGAAAGCTCTTGACATATTGAACACTGGAAATTTAACAGAAAAAGAATGCCGGAACTGTTGGGCGTTTGACCATTGTTCCACTTGCGCTAGATTTTGTGATAATAACGGCGAGTGGTCCGCTGAACTAATGCGATCAAGATGCGGAATTTCACGCCATACGGCAGAAGACAAAATTCTTGATTTTCTGTTCTATAGAGAATTACAAGGAGAGCTTTAAGGAGGATATCATGAATAATTACTCGGTTTGCGTTTATCCATACGGTAGTGAATTTGAGCCAGTCTTAAAGCATTCTATATTAATAGACGAATCATATGAAATTAATGGTTTAATCTCTCCTCGTGGATGGGGTTTATCAGGTAAAGAAATTACCATAAAGCAAAAAAGCGGGAGCAAGGTACTAACTGTTTTATCATCATTTGCCGACATCAGGGTTGAATTTAACACAATTATTGTACCAGACTTTGACATATCGGATCAATTTACAGAAACAGTATTAAGAAATATCATCGAAAAGGTATCTACAATACGATTTCTTCTCTGGTTTCCGCAACTAAATTTGGAGCAAGAGAGAAGACTAAATGAAGCTTGTCATAATGCTAATTGTTTTTTGGGGTATTATAGTAAACAGTCCTGGACTGATGATACACTTTTTTGCATGGAAAACCAGGACACAGAAGAGTTAGAAGAATGCACGGTACCAACTATCGCAATATCGGGATCATGGGAAAATACTGATAAGTTTGAGATATCTCTGTCATTAAGAGATAGTTTTCTCAATATGGGCTACCGAGTTTCTCAAATTGGATCTCGGAATTATTGTGAGTTGCTCGGGTTTCATTCCTTCCCGATATTTATGCTTAATCCAGGTTTGGATGTAGTAAAGAAAGTGATCTTATTCAACAGATATATCAAACGTCTCATAGATATTGAGAATCCGGATTTATTAATTGTTACCATACCTGGAGCAATCAGCAGTTACGATTCCAAGTTTACAAACGGTTTTGGAATCCTCCCGTTTTTGATATTCAAGGCAATGACGGTTGATTTCCATGTGTCTACTGTATTTTATGAGAATATAACAAACGAATATATACACTTAATCTCTGATAGTTGCAAATATAAGTTCGACAGTCCTGTAGACTGCTTTCACATGACAAACATGTTTATTAACGCTTCAGAGTCATATGAAAGGAAAGAAATTGTAACAGAGAAAGTATCACGCAAAATGGTGGATGATCTATTAATGTGCAATAATGAGAAACCGGTTATTCCTGTTATGAATTTATGCCGGTTAGATAGCATAGATAAACTAATGGGAATGGTTCTATGTAAATTAGCTGACGAAAGTGTAAAAATTATGTTATGAATGAGGAGGCTGTTATCGTGGATGCGGTTGGTTCAGAAATAAGACAAATTATATACATTTTATTACGCGACCATTTACGCGTGAAGTTTAATATGTTTGACGAAAATACAAACTCTATGCATTTTTTTGGGCAGCAATTGAATCTTGGAGCGAGAGATTTGGTATATTTAATGTATTTGCTTGAAAAACACTTCAAAATACACTTTACAGAAAGTGATATAGACAATAGTGCTTTTTATACTTTAGATGGATTGGTGAGAATTACCTATGACAAAATCATCGCATATCATTAAGGCTGCTATTATCGATGATGGAGCTAACAGAGAAAAGTGTGTATCTTTGAAATGCTCATGGGTAGTGAAAAATGGAGTAGTATACATTGATAGAGAACTGTCGGCAAATAGTCACGGTACGACTTGCTTGCAAATAGTAGAGAAGTACGCTGGGGTAACTAATAGTGAATGGTACAGTATACGGATACTGAACCAAGAAACTAGGTGTGGTAATCTAGGCGATTTTTTATGCGCGCTCAATCTATGTATCAAGTTAAATGTACAACTGATTCATTTGAGTATGGGGAGCGGTTATTATAGTGATCTGCAACCTATATCATCGGCTGTAAAGCGTATGACAAACAACGGAATTATTTTTATTGCGGCATTAAGTAACATTGGGAAAGTCACGTATCCTGCTTGTTTTGAAGGTGTAATTGGTGTAAAAGGAGATATGCACCTACATAATGATGAATATACTGTTTTACCAAAAACATTTGAAAACATTGACTTCGCTGCTTCCTCTATACATGAAATAACCCGCAGTGGACTTCCATTTATTACACCAGCGGCAAATAGTTATGCTGCACCCGTTATCACTGCGAAAACTCTATTTTACTTATATAATCATCCATTTGCGCAGTATGATGAAATATATAGCTATTTAGTTAAAGGAGCCATAAATCTCAACAGAAATGATGTTAGCTATTTTATGGCTAACAGTGAAACAAGTGATACAACAGTTCCTGTCGTAGCAATAGTGGGATTTTCATCAATGTGGCTTAAAAACGGTTTATCTAGTTTAGTTAAAGTTTTTTCAATAAATGATTATGACTGTAGAGTTGCAATAGTATCAAACATTTGTACATTATCAGAGTATATTACAATTGCACCAAACGAGCATCTTGAAAGCTATGTGAAACGGTTGGAATATTTTTATGACTGTAGTCTAATATTACTTATTCTGGATGATAAAACTGTTATGCGAAATGGGGTCCTATCCTGTGTTGATTTATGGATTCTCAATAGATGGGTAGCATTTGACCCGTTGCTGAACAACCAGTTAAAAAAGTATAATTTACTGTTTCAAGACGAAGATCAAAACACTGAAAAATTATTTTTGCAAATTGTTACATTCTTTGAAAGTATAACCTAATCATAGAGGGAAAAGTATATGAAAAAAATGATGCAAAAATTGGATGATTTCTTTTCTATTATTCTTTTTTGTCTTCAGGTATCCTTGAATTCAACAACAAAATCGTTTAGAAAATATTTCGTAATAAATATTATGTTAGCCGTTTTTTCTGTCATATTACCATTCATACAAATATATCTAGCTAGTAGAATTATAGGATTATTATCAGGCAACTTAACGGGTTTGCTCAAAAGCGAAAATATTAGCGTTTTTTTGTACTTATGCATCGGGAGTTTAATAACTGCTGTCAGTATTAAAATTGCTGATGACTCCAAGCACTACGTCGATGCAATGTACAACGATGCTATTAATAATCATATAAAAGTAATGATGATGGAAAAGGCTTCAAATCTGGACGTCTGTTTTTTTGATTCACCGGCCTTTTATAATGAAATGCGTGATGCTACTAATAATATACCCTTAATTGCACAAAATTCATTTCAGATGTTCGATCTGATTAAGTTTTTCATACAGTTCACGATCGCAATAATATGTTTATCAAGTTGCAGTTTATTATTCGCTTTTCTATTGGCTATCTCTATTATCCCTAACGTTATTTTACAAAAAAAGCAATTTCATGCATTATATGCTTGGCAACGAGGAATTCTAGGAGATGAGCGAAAACTTTATTATTTGTCAGAGATCATGTTTTCCAGAACGTATGTAAAAGATACAAAGTTATTCAATTTGTTCCCATATATAGGCGAAAAATACAAAAATGTGTGGAATATGATTTTTGCAGTAAAAAAAAAGATATCATTTAGGTATACTACGTTAGTTGCAGCATCTTCTTTTCTTCCGGAAGCTTGCATGGTGATGTTCTTATTACGCCTTGGAATTGGAGTAATTAGCAATACATACACATTGGGTGACTATTCTTATTATACGGGTATCGCTTCACAGGTATTAATGTGTATGTATTTAGTCGTGCAAAATTTTAGTCACTTAATGGACGGGAAAAGTCGGATCGAAAACTACAGGCGTTTTATGAACTGGGAAAACAAAATTAAGGATGACGGAGATGTGGAATTCCATGCAAATACGGTTGTGATGGAATTCCGAAATGTGTCATTTCGATATGCAACGGATCAACAGTATATTTTGAGGAATATCAGTTTCACAATCTGTTCACCTAACAAAACAGCCATTGTCGGCGAGAATGGCAGTGGAAAATCGACAATAGTGAAACTTATGACTCGACTTTACGACCCAAATGAAGGCGACATCTTATTAAACGGAATTAACTTAAAAAGGTATACACTAAAGAGCGTACGTAAATGCTTCAGCATGATGTTCCAAGATTATTCAACGTATGCATTTAACGTTCGAGAGTCGGTTGCTTTATCAAACTATGACAAACTGAGTGATGATAATTTTGTTTACAAAGCGTTGGCAAAAGGCGATGCTGAAACTTTCCTCAGTAAGTTTGCTTCAGGTTTGGATACATATTTGACAAAACAATACGACGAATCAGGTGTCGAATTGTCCGGCGGCGAATGGCAAAAAATATGTGCGTCGAGAACTTTCTTCCGAGATGCACCTATCCTAGTGATGGATGAGCCAAGTGCTTCATTAGATGCGATATCGGAGGATAGGCTATTTCACAGACTAGAGATGGAATACGTAAATAAATGTGCCGTTCTAATTTCTCACCGGTTGGCAAACATCATTAACGTTGACCAGATTTTAGTTCTAGAAAGAGGTGAAATTACGGAACGGGGAACACACTGCGAATTAATGAAAAAAAACGGAAAGTATGCTCATCTTTTTAATTTGCAGGCAAAAAAATATGAAACTAAAACTGTATAAGGATGGTTGATCATGAGAAAACATGAAGATTTGAAAAATATGATGATTTATGCCTATCAAGAAACTGCATACTACAAAAAGTTATTCGATGAATATGGAATTATACCAAGTTCAATTGAGAAAAAAGATGATTTACATACGCTTCCTGTATTGACGGCAGCAGGTGTCCAAGAAAATGAAGCAATTTTGGTGGCTAAAGACTACCAAAAGTTCCCAAAAATCAATATGATTGATATCGGTCGCGTCATTCGGAATGATGGCTTGCTGATAAAGATTTATTCTTGTCGTAATGGAACTGACGCAGGTATTGCCTCCGCATGGACAAGACGAAATGAATATGGCATAACAAAAGAATCAAAACGATGCTACTTTTATGGTGTAAATTATGCAGGCAACAAACTGTTCACACAAGTGTCAAGTATAATCAGCCCAGATAAAAGCGAATTATCATTTCGAATATCTGGACTAACGGAAAAGAAATGGCTTGAGGTTTATGATCAAATATTGCATTTCGAACCGGAATGGCTTATTCTTGAGTTAGACGAAGCAGAAGTCTTGACAGATTTGATTGAAGACAAAAACTTAGCAATCCCAAAGAACTTGAAATTGATCGAACTGCATAGCACAAGTCAGATAGTAAAAGAAAGACTGGAGCGGGTCTTTAACGCTCAGGTTGTTCCAACACTATGGACAGCTGAGGCTGGTATTGTTGCGTATATGTGTAAATATGGCAATTTACATATTTTAGAAGAAAACGCGGTAGTAGAAACTGTTGTAGATAGTCATCTTGTTTCTGCCTCGGAAGGCATGCTGTGCTTAACAACATTGCAAAACTATGCAATGCCGCTCATTCGATATGACACCGGAATCAAAGGGGCAATTGGAAAAACACAATGCTCGTGTGGACATAATTCGGCAACATTTAAGATCGCACCAAGACAGGAGTCAAATGTATTTGTTCTTTCTAACGGTGAAAAAATCACTCGGCGCGCACTCAACGGCATTGCAGAAATTACAAATGAAAATATGCAAGGATGCATATCACAATTTCTTGTGCAGCAACTAGGAGGAGACACTTTTTGCGCGAACATGACAATGAAACCTAAATACCATGGTTGGGGTAATGCAGTCAAAGATGAATTCTTGAAAACCGCGCGAGATATGGAGAAACTAGGAATTCAATGGCGCATTAACATAACTTAAGAGCAAAAGTTCTACCCAAAAGCAAATAAGTAACCTTATTGGCGTATAAGCGTTATCTTGTTTACGGGTGAAACGAAGATTGATTCTAAGAAACATAGGTACGATGAAAGAATATTCGCTTGAAAATTTATTCCGTGTATTGCTGTGGAGATTATTGACATGGACCAAATCACGTACTAAAATAGAGTGGTACTAAAAGTAAATAGAACGTATAGATAGAAAGTTCAATGTACCGATTTGCTCAATAAGGCTGGAGGGAAATTTTATTGATACCATGAACGCAACAATAAATACCAAGAAAACACGTAAAAAGATCAAAGGCAACTCGGTCCTATTTTTGCTTCTCTTGCCGAGTGTACTGGGATTGGTTGTTTTTTACATAGCGCCTTTCATAGTTTCTATCTATAACGCATTGATCGACAATCCCGTGGCAAAACAGTTTGTCGGTTTCAAAAATTTCGCCGATGTTCTGCAAAGCGCCTCTTTCAGGCTGGCAGTGAAAAATACAGCGATTTTCACAGGAGTCTGTATCCCGCTTAATTTGGTTTTTCCGTTTTTGTTAGCGATGGTTCTTACATATGCGAAGCGGGCCCGGAATTTTTTCTGGATCGCTTTTTTGCTACCCCTGGTCATTCCGTCTAGTTCAATGGTTACGCTATGGCACTATCTATTTGATTTGAATGGTTTGATCAATTCCGTTTTCTTTAAAAATAACCCTCTGGATTGGCTGAATACGTCTGCGGCGCTGCCCATCATCGTCTTTATCTTTCTCTGGAAAAATATCGGTTATAATGTAGTCCTGTTCTTCGCCGGATTGAATTTGATTCCCGCCGTGTATTATGAGTGTGCGTCGGTTGAAGGCGCGGGCGCATGGCGCAAATTTTGGATGATTACACTGCCATATAGCGCGCCTGCGGCCTTCTTGGCTTTCGTAATGGCGTTCGTCAACTCTTTTAAGTCCTTCAAAGAAATCTACCTGCTGTCAGGCAGCTACCCCAATCAGTCAATATATATGCTTCAGACTTATATGTACAACCAGTTCAATAATATCAATTACCAAAAACTCGCTGCTTCATCGTATATTGTGACGGCGGGTTTTGTTTTGATCGTGCTTGCGTTGTTTTGGACGCAGAAAAAAATATCGGAAAATTTCAGCTAGTGAAAAAGGAGGATGGCCATGTGGTCAAGCCCAAAAGTCTTTCATGTTGGCATGTACGCCATTTTACTGTTTTTCACAGTATGTTTCCTGTTGCCGCCGCTGCTTATCGTCACAAATTCTTTTATGTCTTCATTTGAACTGGCGAATCGCTATTCTCGCGACTTTACCCCGGCGAACTCCTTCTCAGGCATGGGAGTTTACACGGTGCATTTTGTGCAATTTAGCCTTGTTCCCAGTGTGGTTTCAGTGAAGCAGTATGTTTCTCTGTTTTTTGTAACGCCTTTCTATTTAGGCCTGTTCCTGAACTCAGTCAAGCTTACTGTTCCCATTGTTCTTGGCCTGATTCTGGTTTCTGCGCCAGCGGCATATGTTTTTGAGGTCGCCGAGTTCCGTTTCAAAGAGGTGTTGTTCTTTATATATATAGTCATAATGCTGCTGCCCTTGCAGGTGACAATCGTGCCTAACTTCATCATAGCCCAATTCATACATACAAACGGCACGTATCTCGCCATCATCCTGCCCGCCATTTTCAATCCGTTTGGGGTATTCCTGATCCGCCAATTCCTCAAAGGAATACCGCACGAATACATAGAAGCTGCGCGAATAGACGGCGCAGGGCACGGCAGAGCGTTCCTTTGGGTTATCTTGCCGCTGGCAAAAGGGGCGGTAGCCTCGCTTGCAATCCTCATGTTTGTTGAATACTGGAATGTAGTCGATCAGGCTATAGTGTTCATCCAAGACATTACGGCGGAGCCCCTTTCATCTTATATGTCGCACATGTCGGGAGACATGACTGTTATATTTGCGCTTTCTGTGTTTTACATGCTCCCTGTAGTTCTGGTCTTCCTCTTTGGTCAAGAGTACATGGTCGAAGGCATACAATTATCAGGGATTAAGTAAAGGAGAAGATTTATCGTGAAGCTAAATAAAAGGAAAAAAACAATACTGATTATCACTTGCGTATTTGTCGCTTTTGTGGTGCTGCTGCTCTTTTTTTCCTCGACAATTTACAATTTTCGCTTGCCGCAAGTGACGGTCGCGTTTCCGGGAACAAACGGGGTTATCGTTAATACGGTCACAGGCAGTGGAACAGTAGAACTGGGCGACAGCCAGTCCAGTTTCGCGGGTATGGACGGCATTATTACGATTTACGGTAAGATTGGCGATATTATACCGGCGGGCCAGCCGCTCTATAAGATCACGCCCGAGAACACAGACGACAAGACCGCGCCAACACCTGGCCCCCTTACGATCGAGCAGGCGGATTTGCAAATCAAAGCCATACAGTTGCAGATCGACGGAATTGACGCGCAAATCGTGGATGCGCAAAAGAAACTAGCCTTAGACAAACAGAGCTCGGGCGTAGATACCCCAGATGTGGCGGCGCTTGAATTCCAGCTGACACAAAAGCAGGAGGAACGCGACCAAGCCGTAACAGCTTTCAATCAGCAAGTAGCCGATCAACTCGCCGCTTTGGATAACCAGCGGGCGGCGCTCAGCCTTGACATTAAACAAACCCAGCAGGCCAAGGAGAATGCACAGGATGAATTTTACAATGATCTTACGCAGACCGACGCCCAAACAGCACAACAAGTGGAAAAAGACAAACAGGCGCAGCAAGACGCTTATAACGCCGCCATCGCAAACTTGCAGACCGCTTTGGCAGGGTATCAGCTTAGTCTACAATCCCTCCAACTTGACCTTGACCAGTTACAAAAACAGTATGATGATGTCAAGAAGAACGGCAGATATACTCTAAGCCAGCTGAATGGGCCAGACAGCCCACTCCTGCCAATTCAGTACGACATTGACCAGAAGAAACTTTCCATGCAGCAGGTCCAAGTCAATATTGATAAGGCGAACGCGGACATATCAGATAATCAGGCAAAAATTGACGCATTGAACGCACCGGCGCCGCTCCCGACGATTGGTCCTGTATTTGATTCCAATACATACGACGCGCAGATAGCGAAGGATACCTTACAGATGGATCAGCTTAATCAAAATTACTCCGCTCTGCAAGCGCAACAGCCTGACCTATCATCGCAGGACGCGGCAATCGCGGCATTACAGTTCCAAATCGATCAGGCGTTGCAAGCCGCGTCGAGCAATGCGAATTCGGCAATTGCCGCAGATTCTGAAAACCTCACAAATTTGCAGAACCAGAAAGCGCAGCTGGATAATAATCTCCAGATTGCGCAGAATGCAAAAGAGATTTTAGTTACACCTGATGAAACGGCATCTCAAGAGGATCAACCAGTTATCGTCTTTGCGCAGACTGATGTTGTCTTGGTCAGTCTGGCCACTGAAACAGGAGCTTACATCCTCAAATATGCCAAGGTGCTTGAGACGGCACAGGCAAACACAGGTTATCAGGTTAAGATAACGCTTCCTTTTACCGCCCAGAAGCTTTTTGACGGGCAGGACTTGCCATCCATCTCGGTCATTGTCCCGTCAAAAAATGTTAGTGATCAAAACGCGAAGTTGGTTTCCTTGACAATGGATTCTGGTGGTTTGAAAGCGGTGGTTTCATTCCAAGGCACCGGGTTATCGGGCGATGAACCTGCAACGCTGACCATTCAAACCAGCGTACCGGTCAACTTCACCCTGCCGAATTCCGCTATACACAGCAGCGGCGACGGAAATTATTACATTCTATCAGTTCAGCAGCAGAAAAGTTCGATCGGGTACGATTATGTACTGGTCAGTATACCGGTTTTAGCTGATTGGGTTACAGACAGTGATGCAGGTGAAACGGGACTTTCATATGTGCCTTCCGGCATAGTTGCCGTAGTCAACAGCGACAGGCCTGTGACGGACGGTATGCACGTCCGGCTGGCGGATGGGAGCGATTATGCAGCTACGAGGTAAGATCATCGCGGGTATCCTTATACTGCTTGGGTTTGCCTCTTGCATCTTGGGCATGGAAAGGATGGCGGCGGATACCGGCGGGTTAACAGCGGACGGCATGTTTTACATATATCCCAATGGAAACGCAGCCGGATTTTCATACCAAGAACTCCATACTATGAGTGATGACGCAACGGTTGCTTTTGAGCAGTTTAAAAACGTCGCGGTAGAGACGGTCAGCGAAACCGAATCCGCGTATGTTAGTGCCGTTTATACGAATGCCACTTACAGCAATATGATAAATATTGACATAACAGATGGGACATTCCTTACAGATTTGAGCAGCATGGAGCCGGTAGCCGTACTCAGTGAGAATCTGGCATGGCGTCTGTTTGGCGATTTAAAGGCCAGCGGGTCAACTGTCATTATTAACAATACACAATATCAAGTTATCGGAGTCGCTCATGTGGAAAACGACAGTGGAGAGGTATGGATGAGCGCATCCTCTGATGAACCGGGAAACGATTATGCGGACAGCCTATACATTAAGCCCAATGATGCATATGATAAGATCAACAGCTATCGTCATTGCCAGGAACTGCTGACTGCGGTGGGTAAAAATCCGCAGGACTACAAAATAGTTGATATGAATGAATATATGCTGAGCGTTTCGCGCAGACCTGCGCTTGCGTTATCAGCTTTTGGGTTAATAGCGGCAATCTGGTTTATAGTCCGTGCAATTTATTTAATCAAACCGTTGAAGCGCACGGCAGTTATAAAAGAAAAGGCAAGACTGCGGAAAATTGTGTCGTATATGGCGGTTTACGTTATCATCCCCGTTGCGATTTTACCATTTCTGACTTTCAACATATGGGTAGCAGGCTTCGATGGCGGAGGAATGCGTCAGTTATTTACCGCTTTGACAAATCAGGGGTTGTTACAATCAAACAGTTTTATATCGGATACCTTGCTCGCGCTCAATCAGCTCAACTTAACTTCAAATGCGTGGTTTGCCACGAGTATGGCTTTTCTGATTGCGAGCATTGTCGTGTTAATAAAGTGGCGAAAGGCGGTTTTGTGTAAATGGCGATAGCTACATTGTATCTACCTAATAAACCAGTG
>Ga0123354_10008472_pt1 | contig 15635 bp, 8 predicted proteins | sample TergutLab28metaG_2_FD_97872 | JGI IMG/M metagenome (GOLD analysis project Ga0123354, IMG submission 97872) | Labiotermes labralis P4 segment gut microbial communities from Petit-Saut dam, French Guiana - Lab288 P4 | ecosystem: Host-associated > Arthropoda: Insects > Digestive system > Gut ...
TCTCCGTTTTTTTCTCTTCAAAATGCAGTTTGTTTCATAATTCTAACGTATTTGGTTCCCGTATTATTCACATTTTATATACAGAGTGTGCTAAAATTAAAAAAAAAATAATTCCGGCGCCAAAAGGTTAATGTTACTTTACATGAAGACCTTTGATCATATTTCGCTCGTTTTTCCTCGGAATAAAAAAATGTTTCGGACAAAATTTGTAGCCAAAATCAAAACACATTTTATGCTCAATAACTTTTTTTTTAAATTTGTACCGTTTATGAGATAATGTGGAGGAATATTATAGAGCCGGACCGGCCACAGAGGACAATGTGGCGCATGTGCTTTGCATTCTGGGTAATTAGGGCTACAAACACACACTTCGAATTTGTATGACTTACTGCTTTTCCACCACAACAGTGGTTGCAAGATCGCAGCTTAATGTTACTTTATAAGTTTATTCCCTGTTTTATTTGTGTTATTACCACTGCTGACCGGATGTCGCTTTGCGGAAAATTTAATAGCGAAATACAAATAATAAAGACGTTGGCAGGACTGGTTACTTCCAGAATAAAAGAAACATATGACGTGGTTCGAACTGTGACAGTATATAAATCTTATTGTAGCACCGTGCATTTTTGTAGAATCACTAAAAATTTATCAATAAACGAATGCACATATAATTTCGCATAAAACGCTTTCAAAACACTTTAAAACACCCGACATGTTTCGATCTTGTCAGATCATCATCAGGGGGCTTAGTTCCTTGCTAAAGTTATAGTATTCACAATTCAATTGGTATTTCCAAACGAGGTGTTGTGGCAGCATATCATGTTGTGTAGGAATGTGTTGTGGAGCAGTGGCTAGGTGTGCGTCTTATGCCGAGTAATGAGAGATTAAGCTCCCTGATGATGATCTGACAAGATCGAAATAAGTCGGGAGTGTTTTAAAGTGTTTTGAAAGTGTTTTATGTGAAATTGTATGTGCATTCGTTGGTTGATACATTTTATGACAGTATATGTTAATACCCGACTATAAATTCCCCACGTCATCTGAGTTGCTCACTGATACTTTTGTAAGTTTCTGTGCCCTTTTTAACTTTATACAGCATCACCACATCACCACTTATGGTACAGTCCTCTTGTTTCCATAAGCCCCTTCACTAATGGGGGAACTCCGACCATACGGCAAGACACAGAACGTTAAACCAATAGACAGCAAGTTCTAATCCGATCCAACAATCGATTGTGCTCTCTCATCGTGAACGTCACGCTAATTCTTGTGGAAGGAAGTTGATAGACCGTGAAGTGAAGTTTCCTATTGCCTCTCCTGTTGACTGAATCCTAAGCAGCAGCAACTCTATCAGCCCAGACTTTCCGTTGTTTCTTCTCTTTGCATGCCTGTTCGCATCCCAGCGGAGTGTCTAACAGTATCTCTTCATCTGATCTTGTAAAACAATTTGAGAACTGGTAAAAGGATTTTCATCAAATTTGGTAGAGGTTACTCTGATTGGAAATCTGTTGAATTGTATCAAGTTTTGCCACATTTCAGGTTTCAGCCACGGTGAAGTTGGGGTCGTTGCTGTTTTTGGATGTTACTTGGTGTGGGTTGGTAATTGGATACCGACGTTTCGGGACAGCGCCCATTTCGTCTTCAAGATTCAAACAGTCCAAGAAGAATGTCAGGAGCAGGATGGTGGCTAAAATTGTTCAGTTATAACAAAAAAAAGTCCAAGAAGAATGTCGAGAGCAGAATAGTGGCTAAAATTGTACAGTTGTAACAAAAACTCCTAAGTGAAGATTTATTCGCAATTTTGAACATATCTCGAGCTTAAATCCTTTATTTTATTTTATTTTCTTTATAATAGCTGGAACGTTTTTGCAACAAAGATGCACAGAAACATGAAACACTTTTTGTATCCAGTACAGTTTTTCCCCCCTCGTAATTTAAGATAATTAAACAGGGCTGCACCATTTCTCTACAGATGTCACATTGGGCCAGACTTCCTTGATTTAAATTGAATTGTTTCCATCCCGTTGTGTATATATACCAAGTTTTTCCATTAAGTCCACCGTCTTTACACAACATATATTGTTGGCTAATGTTCAGTTAAACAAGCTACATGTTTCGGCTTTACTTGGCCATCATCAGGCTTACAGGAGATTAGTATCAATTAAGGTACTAGTGTTCGCTGTGCCTATGGGATCCCATTGGTTTACATTGATGATCCCATAGGTACAGCGAACATTTGTACCTTAATTGATACTAATCTCCTGTAAGGCTGATGATGGCCAAGTAATGCCGAAACATGTAGCTTGTTTCACTGAACATTAGCCAACAATATATGTTGTGTAAAGACGTTGGACTTAATGAAAAACTTTCCTGATTTGCTTTCGCTTAAATCCGTCTCATTTCTTGCACTGTATAATCTCGCACTACAATGCGTCTCAATTCTTGCACTTCCTAATTTCTCACTACAATCCGTCTCAATTCTTGCACTGCCTAATCTCGCACTAAAATCCGTCTCAATTCTTGCACGGCCTAATCTCGCACTACAATGCGCCTCAATTCTTGCACTGCCTAATCTCGCACTACAATCCGTCTCAATTCTTGCACTGCCTAATCTCGCACTACAATCCGTCTCAATTCTTGCACCGCCTAATCTCTCACTACAATCCGTCTCAATTCTTGCACTGCCTAATCTCGCACTACAATCCGTCTCATTTCTTGCACTGCCTAATCTCGCACTACAATCCGTCTCATTTCTTGCACTGCCTAATCTCGCACTACAATCCATCTCATTTCTTGCACTGCCTAATCTCGCACTACAATCCGTCTCAATTCTTGCACTGCCTAATCTCGCACTACAATCCGTCTCATTTCTTACACTGCCTAATCTCACACTACAATCCGTCTCAATTCTTGCACTGCCTAATCTCACACTGCAATCCGTCTCAATTCTTGCACTGCCTAATCTCACACTACGATCCGTCTCAATTCTTGCACTGCTTAATCTCGCACTTACTGAAATGTTTCCTACAACATTTCTATTTTTCTTGGTTTACCTAACAATAATTTCTCGGCTGCGTACGTTTTTTTTATAGAGTATAACGATTCTTTAACTTTGAATTGCGAAAAGGGGAAATGCTTATCGGTTGAATATGGGACCGGCAGGTTGTGCCGAAACGTCCGTAACGAAGTATCGTCCTACGCGGCATAACTTTCCAGAGGAGAAAAGGCGTCAGAGCACTGATATTTAGGGAAAAAAATTAATATTGAAATCTTTAGCGCCAAGTACTGAATTGAATATGGCCCCGATAGCTCAGTCGGTATAGTTACTGCCTATGGGCTGGACGGTCCGGGATCGAATCCCGCTGGGGGCGAGATTTTCTGCACCTGTCCAGACCATCCGTGGGGCCCACCCAGCCTCCTATATAATGGAGTACCGGGTCTTTCCCGCGAGTAAATAGCGGCCGGGGCGTGACGCTGACCCCTCACCCCTTCTAGTGTCGTGGCCAAGAAAGAGTAGATCTGTACCTCTACTTCCCTATGGGCCGTACGGCCTGTACAGAGCCTCAGTGCCTTTACAAGGGTGGATTTTTTTACTGAATTGAATTCAGTTTATAGATTACTAATTTTTTCCAGCAATTTCCGCACTCCTTATTACCATCGGTTTATGGTAATGAAGTTAAAGTGGTGGTCGCTGTGTGGAAGATATATTTTTCTTTTAGGAAGAAACAAATAAGGTGCGCTAAGCGAGCCCTCGATTCTGCATCAGCTCCCGAATGCTCAGTATAAGGTATTTGTATTAGTCAAACATCCGATTCTGGAAATAAGAGATGTCATGGGAATAATGCAGCCTTTGATTAATGACGATCGTTTCGTTTATACTGATGTTGCAGTGAACCGGGACCCGAGCCGCTTGGAGCCCTCTATAATAAAACTTTCTTGCTGTTATGTCAAACAAAAACGTGAAAAATGTTTGCGTTTTTACAGAACCTCGTTCAAGTCCCTGCCGTCTTTTTTTTTTAAATCACGGTACCAGATTTTCTTTTGTACCAGAGAATGAAGACCAATGGTTCTGTTTCTGTCAGGAGAATAACTTTGAACCCCCCAAAGCTGAGTGGTTGCTTTACGTATTGCCAAAAATTCTACTTTCTGCCCACACTCTATATGTGTGTGTGTGTTTTGTACTGTTCTCACAACAAACAGCGATTATTTCACTGTACAGCATAAACTGATTGGTTTTTATTACCGAGACGGAGTGTGTTTTCTACGCGGTAAGGACTGAGTACATACAATACGGGTTAATCTTCTATACCACCAGGTTTAACATACAAAACTCTACGTTCTGCCCACACTGTATTTATGTGTTTTGTATGGACCTGAGAACAAACAACGATTATTTCACTATACAGCATTCACTGACGGGTTTTTATATTAGGCATTGAGTATGTTTACTGTGCGGCACGTTACGAATCTTTATATAACAGGGTCTTTTGTCCGGGGTCGTGCTATTGTGATTTCGTCGGGCAAACCGGAATTCCTATCGGACGTCAAAGTAGGAAATTCAGTAAAAGCAATGGAGTGGACAGACCCTGGGGGTTCCGGGAGGTTGAGGCTCCCATATTACCAGAATGTCGGCACAGGAAGTTGGTACGATTGTCAGCCCTATGCAGTGGTTACCTTAACCTGCCAGCAGGTATTCCTGGTACTAATTTCTAAGTCGACCCTCGGGCCACAGTGCTGCCTGTTAATGTCATCGAAAAATTCCAGTGTGACCACCCGGAATCGAAACCGCGACCTCCCGGTTTGTAGTGCATTGTCTCAACCAGCTGCGCCACCGCGTGCCGCAAGAAATTTATTCCATGTAAAGTAAGGATGTGACTGGCTACGGGCTCGACGGTCCGGGGAGCGAATTCCGGTCGGGGCGAGATTTTCCGCACCTGTCAAGACCGGTCTTCGGGCCAACCCGGCCTCCTGTACAATGGGTACCGGGCCTTTCCCGGGGGTAAAGAGCGGCCGGGGCGTGACGCTGGCCCCTCACCCCCTTCTAGTGCCCTGATCAAGAAAGAGTAGAGCTATACCTCTACTCTACCTATGGGCCTTACGGCCTGTACAAGGGTGCACTTTACAGTAAAGATGTGGAGAATTACTGCGTGACTACCTCTCAGTTTACGTAGCCATAAATAAGAATTCTGTTCAGTTTTTTTATTCCTGTTACAAGCTCAGTCAACATCCTAATGACCAATTACGAAGTCAGAACTGATGCGCAAATATGACGCATATACAAACTTTAAAGCAAGTACGGCGGGGGGGGGGGCGGGGGGCAGAGAAGGCCAGATGCGATGAAAGCAATTCATTTAACTAACAAATCAGGTCTCAGTTGATTAAATTGTGTAGTTTTGAGAAGAACAAATTGTAACTTTCGTTACCGTAGACTAATAGCAAAGATACCAAAAATGTTGCTAATGTAAAATCTACGGATATACTTTGTATACTCAGAACAGACGTACTCAGCATACAAAGTAAGATAAAATGGGCTACACATTTTGCCTTATTAAGCCTTCACCACGCCCTTATTAAGAACTTTTTTTTTTTATTTGCGCAACAGCCTCCCTAGTGGGGCCAGGGCCTCCTCATTCACGAGGTTTCTAGATCACACACAACGACGCACCACAGTTGGTAGGACTCCTCTGGACGGGCGATCAGCTCGTCACAGAGACCTCTACCTGACAACACACAACACTCACAACAGACAGACATCCATGCCCCCGGTGGGATTCGAACCCACAATTTCAGTAGGCGAGCGGCCGCAGACCTACGCCTTAGACCGCGCGGCCACATAACACTGCAGTCTATGGTCGATCTTCACCTTTACACGCAATAATACTTTGTTACGGTATTTAAGATTGTTTTAAAAAAATAGGGGCCTTAACAAGCTTAACAATCCATCGTCGGGCCCCATCATTGTTGTCAAGTAGGGCTGCGATGGGCTGATCATGCGTCGAGAGGCATCCTACCAGGTGTGTATGTGGCATTGAACGCGATCGGGTGCCTATACTTCTACAATGAGTAGGCAGAAAGATGTGAGAATAAGGAAGAAAGAAAGAAAGAAATATAGATTTTGTTTTAATACCTGTACGGTGCATCTTTTATTATTTCGTACAATGACCAACAAATGCACAATTATTTCACAAATTATCACACCGCTACATGTTTCGACACTATCGTGTCATCCTGAGGGAGCTTGTAATCAATACCTTGCCAATTTACACAAGTATTTAAAATGCAGCTGTTAGTAATACGATTTAAAATAAAGTTATTTCACATAATTTTTATGCGAGTTCTCATTATAGTCGTTGACATCTCAATTATTATAAAATCTTTGAAGCAAAAAACAACAAAATGATTTTAGTTCATTTTATTATAAATAAGACAATTTTAATATTTCAAAGATTTTATAATATTGAGATTTCAACGACTATGTTATGAGAACTTGCATAAAACCTGTGTGAAATATCTGAATTGTAAATTGTATTCCCGGCAGCTGCGTTTGAAATACTTGTGTAACTTGGCAAGGTATTGATTACAGGCTCCCTGCGGATGACACGATAGTGTCGAAACATGTAGGAGTGTGATAATTTGTGAAATAATTGTGCATTTGTTGGTCATAGTACAGAATAAAAGAAACATTGAATTTACGTATGCGGTTCGTATTGTGCGTTATACAGGGGCAAGTGAATGTGTTTGATATTTTGGATAAAGTAACTGAAATTGTGGGCTTCCGCCATGGTATAGATGTAGTCTTTGTCCTTCTGGGACGTAACGCGACTTATGTTGGTGTTTCATTACCGACGTTTCGGGACAACCTATGGGGTCCCATCTTCAAGGGTCAATAATTCGATTAAATTTCGACAGCTTAACACTTGGAGTCGGGCCTGTAAGTTTGTCCGGAAATGTATGTAACTAACTGCCAACCTACTGCGCGTAACAATTGTCCGGAAATGTACGTAACTAACTGCCAAACTACTGCGCGTAACAATTGTCCGGAAATGTATGTAACTAACTGCCAACCTACTGCGCGTAACAATTGTCCGGAAATGTATGTAACTAACTGCCAACCTACTGCGCGTAACAACCGAGAAGAGCTAAGGCCTTGAGGTAGTTGTGTACCGCGGAGTTGAAGGAAGCAGGTTTGCCAACATTTTACCTTTGTGCGACAACACAAAGTAGCAAAAGTGAAGACGACGGACGAGACGGGAAAATTAGGCCAATTCTGAGTTCAACTTCGGTGCCGCAGTATTTCAGTGTGACAAAACTTCGAAGATGATATTGATGATGATGATGATGATGATGATCATAAAGTAGGACAAACACGAACGCCACTGTTTTCTAAGATGTGACACCGTTCAATCCAGCAGCTGATTACCATGGTTTTTATCATAATTTACTAATGGAAACCGTGGTCCGGGTAGCTCAGTCGGTATAGCGACTGGTTACGGGCTGGACGGTCTGGGGATCGAATCCCGGTGGGAGCGAGATTTTCCGCACCTGTCCAGACCGGCCCTGGGGCCCACCCTGTCTCCTGTACAATGGGTACCGGTTCTTTCCCAGGGGTAAAGATCGGCCTGGGCGTGACGCTGACCCCTCACCCACTTCTAGTGGCGTTGCCATGAAAGAGTAGAGCTAAACCTCTACTTCCCCTATAGGCCGTACGGCCTGTACAGAGCCTCAGGGCCTGTACAAGGGTGCACTTTACCTTTTCACTTACTAATGGAAACCATAGGTTTCTCCGAAACGACTGTCAATAACGTACAGCCCAGTCTTAAGTAGCTGAAAGCCAGTCGCTTCCGCCGTGAGAACATGCGTTATCGGAGACGAATTGGGTACACAGAAGCTAAGAGCACATAGAGAGAAGGAGCGTCGAGAGACTAGACATATCGATTAGTACGATACAGGGCGGTTGGGTGCTGCAGTTTTCGTCGCCATGTAGGCGCGCGGTACAGTGGCTGTGACCAGGGAACTAACTGGCTGCGCGCCAACACACACAGCATTGATTTCACCTGCTGCAAATAAAGCGCTGTCCAGTGGCCGCAGTGCCCATGTGTCTGCCGGGACGGCCACCAGCACTTCTTCGCTAAGGCCAGTGTTCGAATTTCAGCCGTAATATCAGCCTATGAGAGCGGTCGGTCTTCAGACGGTGTTGGTCATTCATCTGGTCAAGATATTCACCACTTTTCGGAAGCTGAGGAATTCATCACCGTATACACAAGAGTGCACTCCTGGTCGTTCTCTAGACCCCCGCTTCTGTTTGACCCCTTTCTTTAAAATCGATATTTTCCCTTGTCTAGGTGCCGGGATAGCGTAGACGGTATAGCGACTTGCTACGGGCTAGACGATCAGGGGAACGAATCCCCGTAGGGGCGAGGTTTTCCGCACCCGTCCAGACCAGCTCTGGGGCCCACCCAGTCTCCTATACAATGGATACCAGGTCTTTCCCTGGGGTAAAGCGTCCGGGACGTGGCGTTGACCACCCACCCCATCTAGCGCCGAAGTTAAAGGAAGAGTAGGGCTATACCTCTACTCCCCCTCTGGCCCTTCGTGGCCTGTTCTAGGGTGAACTTTCTTTACTTACTTACCTATTTCTGGGTAACTCAGTCGGTATAGCAACTGTCTACGGCCTGGACGGTCCGGGATCGAATCCCGGTGAGGACGAGATTTTCCGCCCGTTCAGACCGGCCTTGAGATCCACACAGCCTCCTGTAAAATGGGTAACGGTTCTTTCCCGGGGGTAAAGTGCGCGGTCGGGGCGTGCTGCTGACCACTCGACCACTCACCCCCTTCTAGTGCCGTGGTCAAGAAAGAGTGGAGCTATACCTCTACCCACCGTCTGACCACACCGGGCCTGTAACGGGATCACTTTACCTTTATCACATTTACTTACTTACTTACTTATTTTTCCTTGTCTCACAGACCCAGGGGCTGAACGATTTCTCTGTTCGTATTCCGGTATGGTCCAGAGTTCTTCTCTTCTCCAAAACGCCCAGACCGCCTCTTGGGCCCACTCAGCCTACTATCCAGTGGTCATGTTCCCGGGGGTAAATCGGCCGTGGGCATGAAGTTGACCACTCAAATCCATCTGATGTTGGAGTTCAAGAATGAATGGAGCTATGCCTCTGCTCCCTACATACACCGTCTTGCCATGTCGTGTCGAGGAACAGATTTTTCCTATCTGACGGTCGCTATGCGGTTGTGTATACAACATTAACAAGTGAACATCCGAATTTTCACTCTAACACAACTTTATATTAATTATGGCTTAGCTGTATATTTTGTTATATTTTTGGAAGTTCATCAGGCTGTTATGTAAAATGTTTAAATGTAAATGCCAAATCGTACACAGAAATGTGCTCCTCCCACTGTGAGGTAACACGATTACTAGTTATACGTGTACATTACAGATGTCATCGGCAGTCACACTGTCAATGTATGTACCTGCTGTGTGCTGAGTTTTGTAAAATCGTCAGTAGGTTTTCACCCTTTTTATAGGCCACGAATGTCCTTAGGGTGACTAGAGGTATAGCTCTACCCTTTCTAGGACCTCGGCACTAGATGGAAGTTGGGGGCCAGCCCCAAGCCCCGGCCGCCTCTACACCCGGGAAAGACCCGGTACCCATTGTACAGGAGTCTGGGTGGGCTCCAGGGCCGGTCTGGACGGGCGGAAAATCTCGTCCCCACCGGAATTCAATCCCCGGACCGTCCAGCCCGTAGCTCAGTCCCTATACCGACTGAGCTACCCGGCCCAAAATCCTCAATTACTAAAACCAATTTATTGTAAGAAAATTTACCATTCATTGATGTCTGTCTATTTTGTTTGTCGTCTGATCTTGTTAACATTTTGTGTGGTTATATTTAAGTGCGTGTGATGTCACACTTTCCGGTTGCCGATTTTCCTATATCCGATGTCAAGGGTTTCTGCTAAAGTAGACGAAATTTGCAGGCGATGTTTTGCTCTCCTCGTCTCGGAAGTTTTAAAATTATTTTATTGTTTTGTTTTGGCAATTAGGAAGTTCATATTGATGGTCTTCTTGTTTTTATGTACCTCGTGTTTGTGCCACACATGTTGACCTCAAAGTGTGTGTCAAGTGACACTGTCTGTTTGTGCCACGCATGTTGACCTCAAAGTGTGTGTCAAGAGACGCTATCTGTTTGTGCCACACATGTTGACTTCAAAGTGTGGGTCAAGTGACACTGTCTGTTTGTGCCACGTATGTTGACCTCAAAATGTGTGTCAAGAGACACTATCTGTTTGTGCCACACATGTTGACTTCAAAGTGTGGGTCAAGTGACACTGTCTGTTTGTGCCACGCATGTTGATCTCAAAGTGTGTGTTAAGTGACACAGTCTGTTTGTGCCACACATGTTGACCTTAAAGTGTGTGTCAAGTGACACTGTCTGTTTGTGCTACACATGTTGACCTCAAAGTGTGTGTCAAGTGACACTCTCTGTTTGTGCCACGCATGTTGACCTCAAAGTGTGTGTCAAGTGACACTATCTGTTTGTGCCACGCATGTTGACCTCAAAGTGTGTGTCAAGTGACACTATCTGTTTGTGCCACACATGTTGACCTCAAAGTGTGTGTCAAGTGACACTGTTTGTGCCACGCATGCTGATCTCAAAGTGTGTGTCAAGTGACACTCTCTGTTTGTGCCACGGATGTTGATCTCAAAGTGTGTGTCAAGTGACACTGTCTGTTTGTGCCACCCATGTTGACCTCAAAGTTTGTGTCAAGTGACACTGTCTGTTTGTGTCCGCAATATTCACACTCGAAGGCCAGTGAGGGACAAGAAAACGCGGAGAGTTTTGGTCATGTGTAACGAACGATTTATTACCTCCAGGAGATCCGCACGCAGTTTGGGTGCTGTAATGCAAGTAGATAACTTTCGGATAATATATGAATATTCTTGATACCCAGCAGAGTTATCTGAACGTATAGTGGGTGTAGGGCACAGTTGGAGTAACGTTGTGTGATGGTAAAAGTTATACTTCTGTGGGTATCTATCTGACTAACTAACCAACTAACTAACTAAGTCCACTTTTTGCCAAAATAATAGTTTGGCAGGCAATCAAGATGCTTCTTTCTTACTTGCTCTTTATTATTGTATAATTAATGTATTCGGTAGACTGTAATATTTACTACACAGTTACATAATTTTTTAATATTATACTTAGGTTTATTTATAGATCAACCTTAAATGTTTTGTGTATATTTACAATGTATCTTTTAACTTGTGGGCCCGGTAGCTCAGTCGGTATAGGGACTGACTACGGGCTGGACGGTCCGGGATCGAATCCCGGTGGGGACAAGATTTTCCGCCCGTCCAGACCGGCCCTGGGGCCCACCCAGCCTCCTGTAAAAAGGGTACCGAGTCTTTCCTGGGGGTGAAGTGCGGCCGGGGCGTGCTGCTGACCATTCACCCCTTCCTAGTGCCGCGGTCATGGAAGAGTAGAGCTATACCTCTACCCACACTCTGGGCCACACTGGGACTCTAAGGGAACACTTTACCTTTTTTATGTTTTAACGTAAAGGGAGAGGTCTCCAGGCCAATGATATGGAGAATTCCTATTTTATTTTTATTCTTGATTTGTGGCTTGATGTTGGCTCTATCTTGGGGCCGAAAGTAGTCACCAGAAAAGCATTTACAAGTAACTTGTTTGTGTGATCCATAATTGCATAACATACATTTATAATCCAGAAACTACCCATATTTCTTAATTTCCAAATATTCATTACACACTTCACAAAAGCCCACTTCTTTTCCCTATCCTTACCGTAGGAATCCAACCTCAACACTCCTGTCCTGCTTCTTTGACTTGCATTCTGGTATTATAGTCCCATTTACTCAAACGTCTTCAAAGCTTTTCCTATCCTAAAATTTTCTTTCCTCCCCTATTCGTGTCACATGTCTCTCCCACTTCATCTTCCTTGGGTTTATGACACCAATATATCACCCGAGGAGCCCCAAATTATGAAGTTCCTTGCTGCATAATATTCTCTAGCGTCGAATTAATTTCTCCCTCTTAGGTACAAATATCTTAATGGAGAATATTCAACATTTTCCTCGTTCTGTGCGAGAGACAAAGTTTCACACTCTTACAGAATAAGAGGCACAGTTGCGGTTCTGTGTATTTTAATGTTTGTACTGTTATTGAACTAGCGAGCTGACGAAGGAAATCGAGCCATGAAACCCGACGAGAAGGGAAATATCTGATCTTTTGTTAAACAGATAATCGGAGTGAGCTAAACATTGTACTGGGGACTATTGTCGTCTGTTGAAATTGTTATTGTAATATTCAATTTTGTGGTCCGTGTAGCTCAGTCGTTATAGCGATTGGCTACGGGCTGGACGGTCCGGGGATCGAATCCCTGTGTGGGCGAGATATTCCGCAACAGTCCAGACCGGCCCTGGGGCCCACCCATTCTCCTGTACAATGGATACCGGGTCTTTCCCGGGGGTAAAGAGCGGCCGGGGCGTGATGCTGACCACTCACCCCCTTTCTAGTGCTGTGGTCAAGAAAGAGTAGAGCTATACTTCTACTCCCACTAAGGGCCGTACGGCCTGTACAGAACCTCAGTGCCTGCACAAGGGTGCACTTCACCTTACCTTACCAATACCGGGTTTTCTGGGTTTCTACCTTGAAACGTATACACCGGAGTTTCAGGAAGAGGATAAAGATGAGGACAAATGGAAAGGTTTTTTCCTCCCTTGCACAATAAAACACACAGTTCGTCAGCGGATTCCTGAAAAAGTTCTCATTTAACGATCTTTGTAGAAATGAGAAGACCAAGAACCGTACTCACAAAAAGGGTCGGGTATGTACTTGGAACTGTTTCTCAGAAAGCATCTCGCTCTATAATATTAGAACGGAGGTCATTACAGGTATGAGCAGTGCAGTTTCGTAACAAATAAAAGAGCATGATGTTCTATAGAGCAGTGCTTTTTAAAGGTGTTTGTTCGGTACAATGCACCCGACAGCGAGATACAAACTTATTTGCACATACGCTTATTCCCCTACAGTCCCTTTGCCCTCCCAGCACTAAGTTCAGAAGTTTCGCATAAGCCCAGTCTCCCGAGCCTTATCACTAACTCATCACATTTCAACCGCACAAACACGCAATTTAGTCCAACAGCTCAATTTAATTCCATTCCTGCTTTCCGAAACCGACCACCTCCCATTACTTTACCTCTTTCACTTCCCATTTCTTTACCTTGCCTCTAGTCTACCTTTGCCAGAAGGACGAGCGGGCCTAATCTGGAAACCCACGACCGTAATTTGTATACTTCCTTGTAAAAAAAAGTAAAGCCTTTCACTGTTTTCCTTTCTTCTACTTCTTGTTCTTCTTTCTCTTTCTTTCTCTTCTTTTCTTCACTTCAATTTTGAAAGGGTTAAGTTCCACTTGCTGCTTTGGTCTGAGATGAGTTACTTTCACAGTACAAACTATTGCATTTTCTGTGTTTGGCCTTATATATATGTGGGGGACCGAGGTAGCACAGTGGTTAAGGTGCTGTGGTACAAATCGTAAGGTCCCTGGTTCGACCCCAGTTGGTGTCGATGGATTTTTCATTGACATAAAATCCTTCCGATCACACTATTGCTCTGGGGTCGACTCAGCCTCTAATAGAAATAAGTACCAGGAGTATTTCCTGGGAGGAAAGGCTGCCGGTGCGTATTGGTGACAACCTACCACCATCCTGTGCCGTTGGCATGAAATCTGGGAACCTTAACTTCCTGGAACCCTCTGGGCCACTCCAGGCCTGTAACGGGACTGCTTTACCTTCATCTTTAATTTATATATAAGTATAATTTAATATTTTTGTTATAAATGTTATTGGTGTTATTTTTTTATCATTATGTTGTTATTACTCTCTTGTTTTGTCTATGTTCAAATTAATTTATTCATTTATTGCAAATCAATTTAATTTATTCGCTTGCAATGCAAATTAGGTCGATCTCACAGCGATTTATTTTATTACTGATTTTATTTGGCGGTTCAATTATAAACCGAAGCACGAAATCCAGCTTTTGTGACAGCAGTTGGCCGGTTATGATGTGAAATTATTTCTCTTAATGGAAATCAGAGAAAATACTGGCTTTTGAGTGGATGGTGGGCGACCAAGAATTTACCAACACGTTTCGTCACTACAGATATAAGCAATCCCATTACACGCCTGGGCAGGCACTGAGGGTTCCAGGAGGTTGAGGCTCCCAGATTTCAATACAATCGGCACATGAAGGTGGTAAGTTTGTCAGCCCCACGAACCGGCCGTCTTTACCCCCAGGAAATATTCCTGGTACTCATTTCTGTTAGAGGCTGAGTCAAACCTAGTGCGGCAAGAAGGGTTATGTCAATGAAAAATTCCAATGCACCATTGGGAATCGAACCCGCGACTTTTCGGCTTGTGCCGCAGTGCCGCAAACAACTGGGCCACCGCTTGCCCCTGCGGATATAAAGGGTCGCTGAAATCTTCTACAAGCCGTCGAGACCCTGTTTATCGTGCATGATCCATACTCACTGTTTTACTGAATACCTTGAAACGAGAAATAATAAGAAATTGAAGTGGTCTTGCAGTATCAGTTCACGAGATATCCCCGACGGGAAATAGCTCTTCAGCTTTGTGGTATTTAATTAAGCTTCTGCTTTGATAACAAACTCGGATCTACACTGTCTGAATATTTTATGCAATTCTGTTTGAATGTACGTGCTGTGTGACTTATTGGCTACTCTGGGTTTGTAGGGAGCGACTTGGTGTTGATATGCACGATTTACTGTCCTCATGTCTGCTACATTGCCGGTTATTCTAATCGCCTTTTATTAGGCGTTTGTCGTAAATCCCTTTAAAATTTGAGCCATAATGCCTAACAGTTCCCAGTTGTATTTACGACCCTTACAGAGCGTCTTTCTATATATATTATATATATGTATATATATGAATACGGGCTGGACGGTCCGGGATCGAATCCCGTTGGGTACGAGATTTTCTACCCGTCCAGACCGTCCCTGGTGCCCACCCAGCCTCCTGTACGCCGGGTACCGGGTCTTTACCGGGGTTAAAGTGCGGCCGGGGCGTGCTGCTGACCACTCGCCCCCTTCTAGTGCCGCGGTCATGGAAGAGTAGAGCTATACCTCTACCTACCCTCTGGGCCACACCGGGCCTGTAACGGGATCATTTTACCTTTACCTTTACATATTTATATATTCTATATATGTCAATGATATATATGTTTATAATATATATATATTTATAGCCCATCCCAGTAGTCGCGCGGTCTAAGGCGTAGTTCTGCGGCCGCTTGCCTGCTGAGATCGTGGTTTCGAATTCCACTGGGGGCATGGATGTTTGTTGTGAGTGTTGTGTGTTGTCAGGTAGAGGTCTCTTGCGACGGGCTGATCAATCGTCCAGAGGAGTCCTACCGACTGTGATGCGTCATTGTGCGTGATGTAGAAAGCAATGAGGAGGCCATGGTCCTCATTGGGCCGCAGCGCCACAGGAAATATATATATATATATATATATATATATATATACATATTATAGACATTGAGGGGCTGTAAATGAATCCCATTGTCACTAAGAATGTCAA
>Ga0123354_10008474_pt1 | contig 15635 bp, 15 predicted proteins | sample TergutLab28metaG_2_FD_97872 | JGI IMG/M metagenome (GOLD analysis project Ga0123354, IMG submission 97872) | Labiotermes labralis P4 segment gut microbial communities from Petit-Saut dam, French Guiana - Lab288 P4 | ecosystem: Host-associated > Arthropoda: Insects > Digestive system > Gut ...
TCCACCGGTTGGAAGAGGCGAAACGCCTTTGTTTGGAATTAAACGGTTCCATGCTTTGCGCATCGAATTTCAGTCTTGGAATGAACATTTTCTTTGAAATCAACCGGCAATTAGCGCGAATGATGAACTGTTTCCCTGATTATTCTGTGGAAATAGAAGAGACGCATCATACTAAAAAATTGGATGCGCCCAGTGGTACAGCCATAACGCTTGCCGAAAACATTATCGAAGAAATTCCCCGCATCCAAAAATGGGAATTGCAGACAGATCATGATCCGTCTGTACAGCAACCCAATCCGTCTCTACCCATTCGCGCCATCCGCACGGGAAACGTCCCAGGCACACATCAGATCAAATATTTCTCTGAAATTGACGATATCGAAATCATTCATACTGCCCACAACCGCAAAGGTTTTGCTTTAGGCGCCGTGTTGGCAGCCGAATATATCTGCTATAAAAAGGGGATTTTTTCTATAAAGGACTTTTTATTTTTGTAATTTTGCCGTATCAATTTTAAAAGATATGGAAACCACTCGACAGCAAAAAGTCGCCCGACAAATTCAGAAGGATTTGAGCGATATTTTTTTTCATGCCACCCGCGAAATCACTCAAAACCGGATGATTACCGTTACGGTGGTTCGCATGAGCCCCGATTTAAGCGTTGCTAAGGTATACCTTAGTATTTTCCCCTCGGATGATGCCGGTAAAATCATTGATAACCTGCAACATCACATCAAATATTTCCGTCTGGAACTCGGTAAAAAGATTCGGCATCAGTTGCGTATCGTGCCCGAAATAGCCTTCTTTGTGGATGACAGTTTAGATTATGCCGATCACATTGACGAACTTTTGAAGTAGCCCGATGCAGTACGACAACATCAAACGAACGTTGGGCGTCGTTTTCAATCATCATCCTGCGTTGCGAAAATGCTTTTACATGTTGCTTGATTTGTTGTTGTTGCGTGCGTGGCACATCAAAAAGGAATTGCGACGGCTTGCTAAAACGCTCCCTGACGACGCTTACATATTCGATGCCGGTGCAGGTTTTGGGCAATACGCTTACTTCATGGCTCATTTGAATAAAAAATGGAACATCAAGGCGGTAGATATCAAGGAGGAACAGGTTGAAGATTGCAATCGTTTCTTTGAAAAAAATCGTCAAAACCATCGTGTTCATTTTGAACGAGCAGACCTGACCGCATTTTGCGAACCTGAAAAATATCATATAGCTTTGGCAATTGATGTAATGGAGCACATTCAGGACGATGTGTCGGTGTTTCGTAATATATTCTGTTCTTTAAAACAGGGAGGAGTATTGCTCATGTCTACGCCGTCGGACAAAGGCGGTTCTGATACCGACCATGACCGCAACACATTTATTGACGAGCATGTACGCAACGGATACAACCCGGAGGAATTACGCAAAAAACTTGCTAATGCAGGTTTTTCGGAAATAAAAATAGCATATACTTATGGACGTTTGGGAAACATTTCGTGGCTTTTGTCCATGAAATACCCAATGCTGGCGCTTGGCGCGTCAAAATTGTTTTTCATCCTTTTACCCTTTTACTATATCATCGTCTTCCCGTTGTGTCTGTTGCTCAACTGGTGGGATATCAGTGTCCGGCATTCATCGGGAACAGGATTAAAAATTTCAGGTGTGAAATTGCAATCGTAAATCTAAAATTAAAAATAATATGACTGATAAACAATGGAATACTCTTATTTCGGTAATTAACGGCGAGACGCTACCTTGCGTGCCGGCAGGTTTTATTGTGGACAGTCCCTGGTTGCCCAACTGGTATGGAATAACTCTTTTGGATTATTTTTCGAATGATGAAAGTTGGTTAAAAGCCAATTTGACGGCTATCGAAACATTTCCCGATCTGATGTTTCTTCCCGGTTTTTGGAGTGAGTACGGGATGTGTACCGAACCGTCCGCTTTTGGCGCGAAATGTATCTTTTGGAAAAATGAGTTTCCTTTTGCCGAGAAAATCATCAAACAACCTGAAGATATTGACGGATTGACGATACCCAATCCCGAAACCGACGGTTTGTTACCCTTTATGCTCAACCGTTTAATCAAGATGCAACCTGCCATCAAGGCAGCAGGACACAGGATCAGGTTTTCAGTATCGCGTGGTCCATTGAACATCGCATCGTTCCTGATGGGCGCCACAGAACTGATGATGGCAATAGTCATGGAACCTGACAGAATACACCGCCTGATGCGGATCATTACCGATTTTCTGAAACAATGGCACGAACTGCAACGGCAAACTTTTCCAGATATTGACGGAATTTTGATGCTTGACGATATTGTTGGATTTATCGGCGAAGATGATTTTCTGACCTTTGGTTTTCCCTATATCAAGGAAATTTATGACGCCTCGTCTTCAACGGTTAAATTTTTCCACAACGACGCCGATTTCAGGGTTTCTGTGAAGCATTATCCAGATATGGGCGTTAATCTGTATAATCCCGGCATTCAGATGAGCGTCAACGAAATAAAGGAAGCCACTGGCAACAGACTGACCGTTTTGGGAAGCATACCCCCGCGCGACGTGTTGGCTGCAGGTACGCCCGAACAGGTAAAACAGGCTGCCGCTAACTTGCTCAACGAATTGAATGATCCGTCACGCTTTATCCTTTCCTGTGCAGGCGGAATGCCTCCAGCCGTTACATCTGAAAATATTCGCGCTCTTATTCAATCATTGAATTTTTGAATTTATCATTTTTGAATTATGAAACAATGGATAAATGAAGTGATCAATCGTTCCGGGCGTATCGCCATTCCGATCATGACGCATCCCGGAATTGAGATGATCGGGAAAACGGTTCAGGATGCGGTTACCAACGGTAAGATACATGCCGAAGCCATCATCGCGCTGAATGATCGTTATCCTTCGGCAGCCTCCACAGTGATCATGGATTTAACGGTCGAAGCCGAAGCGTTTGGCTGTGCCGTCAATTTTCCCAAAGATGGCATGCCTGACTTAGGTCATCGTTTAGTGGACAGCTTTGAGCAAGTACGGCAATTGTCTGTTCCTTCGCTTTCTGCAGGTAGAATTTCGCAGTATTTGCTGGCGAACCAACTCGCAGTTGCCGCTATAAAAGATAAACCCGTGCTTGGAGGATGTATTGGTCCCTATTCCTTAGCGGGACGCCTGTTCGACTTGACAGAAATCATGATGGCAATCTATATCGAACCGGATACCATTAATTTATTGCTGGAAAAATGTACGCAATTTCTCACAGAATATTGCCGCGCTCTGAAAGCATCCGGTGTCAATGGTGTTGTTATAGCGGAACCTGCGGCGGGTTTACTTTCCAACGACGATTGCCGTCAATTTTCATCTCTGTTTGTGAAACAAATTGTTGATGCAGTTCAGGACGACAGTTTTTCGGTCATCCTGCATAACTGCGGCAACCGTGGGCATTGTACTCAGGCGATGCTGTTTACCGGAGCGCATGGATACCATTTCGGTAACGTCATGAATATGACCGATGCGCTCGAAACCTGTCCTTCGGATGTGTTGGTGATGGGAAACCTTGATCCTGTAGGCGTTTTGAAAATGTCTACGCCCGAACAGGTAAAACAGTCGGCAAAAAACCTGTTGGAAAAGACGGCTTCATACAGTAATTTTGTGTTATCGTCGGGTTGCGATGTGCCACCACATACGCCGCTCGAAAATGTGGAAGCATTTTATACAGCGCTCGCAGAGTTTAATCGTTAGTTTACCGATATTCTTTTACCGTAATTTCCCCCGAAATCGCCATTTGAGCATTCAATGCCAGCGCTGCCATTTCGTCTTCGCCCGGGTAAATATGCACCGGAGCAATGAATTGGACGGATTGTTTAATTCGATCTGTAATCCATTCGCTGTATGCAATTCCACCGGTGAGAATGATGGCGGTTAAATCGCCTTTTAACACTGCGCTCATGGCGCCTATTTCCTTCGCCACCTGATAGCACAGGGCTTCGAGAAAAAGTTGTGTCTGTGGATCACCGGCTTGCGCTTTGGCTACTAACTTCTGTACATCGTTGCTGTTGCACAGAGCGGTAAGTCCACCTTTTCCATTGAGCATCGCTGTGATATCTCTTCGGGTATAATCGCCGCTGAAACACATATTTACCAACTGTCCTGCAGGTAAAGTGCCGCTACGTTCGGGGGAGAAAGGGCCTTCGCCGTCGAGCGCCTGATTGACGTCAATCACGCGACCCCGACAGTGTGCGCCCACAGAGATACCGCCGCCAAGATGCGCTACCACCAAATTTATTTCTTCGTATGGGACTTTGTTTTTGCGGGCAAACAACCGCGCAACCGCTTTCTGGTTGAGGGCATGAAATACCGATCGCCTCTCGAATAACGGATGCCCGGAAATACGCGCACATGGTTGCAACTCGTCTACAACCACAGGATCGGCGATGTATGCCGGAACCTGATGAGAACTCATCGCGGCTATTTCAGCAGCAATAAGTCCCCCGAGATTACTGGCGTGTTGACCCTGAAACCCTGTACGCAGATGTTCCTTCAACAGTTCATTGACTAAATAAACACCCGATGCAACCGGTTTAATCATCCCTCCACGACCAATGACAGCCCGTAACGACGACCAATCTACTTCAGCAATGTCTAACTGCTCCAAAATCAATTGCTTCCGAAAAGGCAACTGTTCGCTGATGTTGTTATAAAGCGAAAGTTGTGTGCTTGAATGTCGTATGATACATTGCCACACTACTTTCGTTTGGTCGAATATAGCTATTTTTGTGGATGTTGATCCTGGATTGATGGCTATAATGATATTCTTTTCGTTGTTAATCATTTAGAATACTGAATTTATTCGATACAAAAATACAAAAAAAGTTTTTTCAAATGCTTCTCAAAGATGCCCATATATTCATCCCGTCTTGCTGATCAAAAACAAGCGCTCAATATCCAATATTTCCACTTTTTTTCCACTGATGCTGATGATGCCGTCGGAGCAGAAATTTTGAAGGGTACGAATAATTAATTCTTTGGAACAGCCTGCAAATTCTGATAATTCCTGTCGGGATAAGGTCAGTTGGAATGAACGGTTTTGGTAAATATTTTCCGATAAAAATATCAGCATATCTGCAATCCTTCCATTGCTTTGTTTATGGGCAATATTGATAAAATTGAAAACCGAACTGCGAAACAGACGCATCGAAATGACCATGACTTCAAACATAAATTGCCTGTTGGACAACATCGTTTTCTTAAAAATGTCTATGTCAATGATACATCCGCAACTATCTTCAATAGCAACAATAGATGAAAAATTAATATTTTCGTTTAAAATGTTAGACAAACCAAGTAATGATTGTGCCTTATCTATAGAAAGAATTAAATCTTTACCATGATTATTGTAAACAAGTTTTGCCATTCCTTTCTTTAAAAAGACAAGAAATTCAGTTTTTTCGCCCTGTTTGAAGATCACTTCCCCTTTTTGAAATATTCTTTGTTTTGTCATTTTATATAATGCTTTAAACTCGCGCCTTGAAAGCGTCTTGCATAAAGTCATCCTAAAAAAACAATGCTGACATTCAACAGGATAATTTTTCATCTTGTGGGAAGCATTTATAAAATACAAAAATACATAATTATCACAAAAACAAAAAATGCAATATGTCATTTTTTAGATAATTACTTGTATGCTTGTTTTTCTAATCGAAAATAACTAAATACCTTTGCTGTGTTTTTTTATAATAAACGTAGGTAGATTTTAATAATGAATGATTTAGGAGAATTAATCTGATATGCAACATGAAAAATTTGTATGAACAACTTTCCGAAGACATTCGTTTTCAGGAGGGTATGAATGCTTGCATCAATTGCGGGACTTGTACGGCGGTATGTCCGGCAGCCGAATTTTACGATTACGACCCGCGCCGCATTGTGGATTTGGTTCAGAGCAAGAATGAAATAGAATTAGAACGGCTCTTGCGCGAAAATACGATTTGGTATTGCGGCGAATGTATGTCGTGCGTTACGCGCTGTCCGCGAAAAAATGCGCCGGGATTGATTATTATGGCATTGCGTTCGCTTTCACAGGACTTGGGGTATTTCACCAATTCCGAAAAAGGACGGCAGCAAATTTGCATCAAACGTACTGTTGGCGATTGGATCCTCGAAAAGGGTTATTGCCTGTATCGTCGTAATATCGCTTACGAAACCCACCCCGAAGCAGGCACCGTTTGGAAGTGGAGTTCGCAAAATGTGGATGCCGTTTACAAACGCTTGGGCGGTAATTTAGATGGCGAGGGTGTTGGCGTTCTTCGGAAAATTCCGCAAAATGATCTCGACGAAATCAAACGTATTTTTGAAATCACTGGCGGAATGGATCGTTACGAAAAAATCGAATATTACTCAGCGCAAAAAGCAAAAGAAATGGGGCTTTCGATGGACGAATATATGAAGCAGGCATATACAGGCATAAAAACTAATGAATCAATGTGATGAAAAAAGAAGGAAAAGAACAGATTTGGAAGGAATACCAAAAAGAAATCCCCGACAATAATTTTTTCTACGTGAGAAGTTGTGTGCGACAGAATTTTTTCCCTGCAGCAGAAGTCATTATTTTGAAAATTCTTCGGGAAGATTTGGGCAGAAACGTTTACGAAACGCCCCACCACACGACTTGCGGAGGTGTTGGATACCATTCCGATGTTGTTCCATTGGAAACGGCGATGACCATACATGCACGTCAATTTGCGCTCATGACGCAAGCCGGACTTGAAAACTACCTCTGTTCGTGCATCACTTCTTTTGGTTTTTATTCCGAAGTAATAGAGACGTGGCATCATTTTCCGCAAATTTTGGACAAAGTGCGTAAAAACCTGAAAGAAGCCACCGGCAGAGAATTTAACATTCCGAAAAGTCTGATTCACGTCAGCGATCTGGTGTACAAATTACGTTTCGAAATTGCTGAAAAAGCAAAGTATAAACTCATCAACCGGTACACGGGAAAACCGCTGAAAGTAGTTGAACATATCGGATGCCACTATGCGAAAATGTTCCCGCATAAGGGTTTTGGCGGCGCCGAATATCCATGCGTGCTGGTGGGCATGATTGAGGCATGGGGCGGCGAGGTGGTGGACTATCCCGAACGGCGGCACTGTTGCGGTTTTGGTTTCCGGCAATATCTGATACAGGCTAATCGCGGTTATTCGCTTGCCAACAGCGCTAAAAAGTTCCAATCCATGGAGCCTTTCGAACCGGACATGATCATCACCAACTGTCCGGGCTGTCCGTATTTTCTCGACCGCTGGCAGTACGTCATTGCCGAAACAGAAGGAAAGTGTTACGGAGGTAATAATCAAGGTATTCCCGTATTTACTTATGAAGAAGTTGCCGGAATGATCATGGGTTACGACCCGTGGGATATAGGCTTGCAAATGCATCAGGTTGCCGTTGAGCCTTTGTTGGACAAAATAGGTATTCCTTACCATCCCGAAACCAAATATATAGGCGCGAACGGCGAAGACATCGGGAAACCGGAAATGCCCACTCATATTCATTGTTGTTAATTTTTTATTATGAAATCAATAGCCATTATTGGCGCTGGAATAGCAGGAATTGAAGCGGCGTCAAGACTTACCAAATTCGGTTATCAAGTATTTTTAATTGAAAAAGAAACCGAGACAGGCGGACATATCGCTCGGTGGGACAGGTTGTTTCCCACACAAACTGAAGCGCTTCAAGTGCTTAACGAGATAAATGCAGGATTAAACAATCGTGCGGAAGTATTAACAAATGTTACAGTTCAGCATTGTGGTCAAAAAAATAATCGCTTTGAGGTGATTCTGACCAACAACAGAAATTTGCCGGTAGACGCCATTCTCGTAACAACGGGTTTTGACGTTTTTCACGCACAACGCAAGGAAGAATACGGATACGGGATTTACGAGAATGTGATTACTTCCGTTGAATTGGAGCAGATGTTCAAAAATCATCGGGTTGTCTGCAAAAACGGCGCTCAGCCGAAACGTGTGGCATTCGTGCATTGTGTTGGCTCCCGCGACGAAAAGGTTAACAATCGTCATTGTTCAAAGGTTTGTTGCGCAACGGCTGTCAAGCAGGCATGCGAAATAAAGGAACTGTATCCTAATTGCGAGGTTTTCAATCTATACATGGACTTACGCATGTTCGACCGGTATTTCGAAGACATGTACCACACTGCCCAGTCGAAATACCACATTAATTTCATTCGTGGACGCTTATCGGAAGCCGGCGAAGACAAAGATTTCCGCGTGGTTCTGAAAACGGAAGATACCTTGATCGGTAAGCCGTTGAAATTAACGGTGGATTTGTTGGTATTAATGACTGGTATGGAAGCCTCTCATTCGCAAGTTTTTCTGAACGCGAAATTAGGCTTGCGCGCCGAGACGGACGGTTTCTTAGCCACCAAAAACCATTTTACACAAAACCATTCATCCGCTGTTGACGGAATTTTCCTTGCGGGCGCCTGCACCGGACCCAAAACTATTCCCGAAACGCTTGCCGATGCACGGGCTGCAGCTGATCGTATTCACAGTTTTTTAATGTCGTAAAAAAAAACGAACATGATAGATTTTGGATATAAAAAGAATGAGAGTTTCACGTTGGACTTGGATGAAAATACAAACCGTTTTTCACTGTACAAAAACTTACTGAAAGCAGAACCGAGCGCCGCTTATTGTATTTCATGCGGAACGTGCGCTGCAACTTGTTCGGCAGGGCAATTTACCGATTTCAACCTCCGCAAAATCATGACGCTTTGCAAACGCGGCGAAACACAATCGCTAAAGTCCGTAATTCATCGCTGCATGGTTTGCGGAAAATGCCAGTTCGCATGTCCCAAAGGTGTTAATACCAGAAATATAGTGCTCATCCTCAACAAATATTTACTATGAAAGAACGATTGCTGACTAATTTCGACCCCTTTGTACTACCCTACATTATTGGTTTGGTTTTTATTCTGACCTATATGATGGTAGCCCTTATCCGTATCGTTAAAGCGCTTCCCGGCGATGACAAAATCAAATTTTTTAAACATATCTTTTCTTTGAAATTTTTCACTTCACTTATAGAAATATTTGTGGAATGTTTGTTGCATCGCAAGATTTGGCAAAAAAACCGGTTACTGGGGTATATGCACTCCAGCATTGCTTTAGGGTGGTTGATGCTTATTATTTTAGGACATTTGGAAGTTTGGATATATACGCCGCATCACCTGAATCTGCCGTGGTATCCGATATTTTTCCGATATTTCATGATGCAAACCGAAACGACGTTACAGGGTTCTTTTTTCTTTTTCATGATGGATTTATCGCTTCTGTATGTGCTTTCAGGCGTGTGTCTGGCAATATACAAGCGGTTTCGGCGCAAGCGATTTGGCATGAAACGCACCACCAAATTACGCTGGAACGACCAGATTGCGGTTTATGCGCTCTGGTGTGTTTTCCCGTTGCGTTTTTTGGCTGAGAGTTTTTATTCGGAAATCAGCGGCGGTAGTTTTCTGACCGAAGGAATAGGCTCTATGTTTCACTGGTTTAGCAATTTCACCGAAAACGAAATTTATGTGCGTCCCGTTTGGTGGGCGTATTCCATTTCCTTGTGCATATTCTTTTTCATGCTGCCATGGTCGCGATTCACTCATATTCTGGCTGAACCGCTGTTTATTTTGATGCGTAATGCCGGAATACGCGAAGAACACAGAAATTCAGGATATGGCAAGGCGGAAATATATTCGTGTTCGCGATGCGGTATATGCTTAGACCCCTGCCAGTTGGTTTCGGTTGCCGCTTTGCGCGATCAGGCGGCTATCAATTATACGAGACATATCAGGTTGTGGAATTCTGAAAAGTCTCACCTGGCGGCAAGTCAATGTCTGATGTGCAACCGGTGTATTCAGGTTTGCCCCGTTGGCGTTGATACCGCAGCGCTGAAAATAAACACAAAATATGAACGTGTGGCGCTGCATCAGGAAAATCAATATGCTTATCTTGATGTTTCAAAAATAGCAAGTACAAAAACAACCGATGCTGATGTGATCTATTTTGCAGGCTGCATGACGCATCTAACTCCCGCCGTCGCACGCGCTATGTGCAAAATACTGACTGCATCGGGCGAGCGTTATACCTTCATTGACGACGATGCCTCTATTTGTTGCGGGCGTCCTGTATTGCTTGCCGGAGCAAGAAAATCAGCTGACGAACTGAAAGAAAAACTGACAGACTTATTCCACAAAACCAATGCCAAGACTTTGGTTGCCTCCTGTCCAATTTGTTATAAATATTTTAATGAAAACTACAGGTTGAATATGCGTGTTTTACATCATTCGCAATATATTTCCCAACTTTTGGATGCTGGAAAAATTTCCGTTCGTCAAAGCAACACGAAAATCGTATACCACGACCCTTGTGAATTAGGAAGAAATTCAGGTGTTTACAACGAACCGCGTAAGGTTTTAAAAAGCGTCGGACTACTGCAATCCACAGCTTTCGATGGCAAGGAAGCGCTTTGCTGCGGACACGGCATTGCAGCAGAAGCATTACCCTTCCGCAAACGCCGTATCATTGCTGAAGATGTGGTTGAAAAACTGACGGCGCTTCATCCCGACATTTTGGCTACCGCTTGTCCCGCTTGTAAAAAAGGTTTTGCGGGAGCGAAAAATGTTGTAGTAAAAGATTTGGCGGAAATTGTTGCAGAGAATATGAAATGTGAATAATTATCACAGTTCAGGTTTATTCTATTTTGAAAATTATTGTATTTTTGCCTGCTGAAAACGAATACCTTAATTATGCGTAAAATTCTCGCAACAATATTGATTCTGATAGCGGCATTGGCAGTAGGAGCGTCAATTTGGGCTCTTTTTTCAAAAAAAGATGAACCAGTTTTGGATACGCTATACGACGCCATACCGCTTGATGCTGGATTGATCATTGACATACGTGATTATGGCGAATTATGCCGTAGTTTGCGGGAGAACGATTTATGGAAATCATTATGTGGAATATCTACCATCAAAACTATAAATTCGGACATCATGTTGCTCGACAGTCTCATGCAACATCACAAGCCAGCCATTCCTTTTAACGCCAACATTGTTTTTTCTTTTCATCCTGTAGGGAAAGATGAAATGAAAGGTATTGGTTTTATGAAGATGAGCAGCGATAAAGATGCCCGAAGTTTAAGCGATTTACTCAAGGGACAGCTTGCGGGAAAGGCTGTGGTAACGCAACGCACATACGATCAGACAACAATAATGGACGTCGCATTCATTGATATGAAGAAAAAGACTCACGATTTTTCTTGTGCCTATCGTAGTGGAATTTTTATTTTTTCGTGTTCTCCCATTCTTCTTGAGCAAGCCATACGACACGTTGCTACTGGCGAAAACATTACCGCTCATGGAAAACTCGCCGAATTGATGCGCTCAGCCGGAAAAAATGCACCGGCAAACATTTACCTGAATTACAGCTTGTTGCCACGAACCGCATTGACTGTTTTCCATGATACTCATCGTAAATTGATTGCGCCTTTGACACGGTTTGCGGATTGGACAGAACTTGATTTGAATTTAAAACCCGATTTGTTGTTGTTCAATGGATTTACTGAATGTAGCGCCGATACGAAACAATGGTTCAATGTTTTTCTTTCGCAGCCTGCCATACCTACTGCGTTGGTGGACGCTATGCCATCAACTACTTACTCGTTTCTATGGATGGGTATCAAGCGGATTGAGCAATACTTTGCAGATTACGGTAATTATCTCGAACAAAATAAAGAGAGCGGACGAAAAAAAGAATTAGAACGTTTGAAATCATCCTTTCAGATTGATTTATTAGATGATTTTTCCGAACGCTTTGAGGATGAACTGGCGTTGGTATATGCCAATGTTGGGCAGCAAAAAACGGCTGACGCTCCATTTGTTCTTTTTCGCATCAAAAGCACGTCATCTGCAATCAACATGATTGAAGACTGGCAAAATGCAGTGAAGAAACGCAGTTCCGATGGCATTGACAGGAAAACGCTGGCTATTGACTATCAATTAACATTCACGGCATACCGTTTTCCGTTCGATATACCGGAAACGCTTTTTGGAGATTTTTTTTCAGGCGAAAATCACTGGTGCGTGGTAGCTGATAATTATATGGTGTTTGGAAGTACGCCCGACAATTTGGAAAAATACTTGCATTTCACAGCATTGCATGCAAGTCTGCAAACTGATCTTCATTACGGTAAATTGGTTAATCTTTTTTCGGCTCGCAGCAACCTGATGTTTTACTGTAACCCTGCTCTTTCAGTGGGCGTGCTCGAAAAAGCGCTGAAAGGCAACAAGTTTAAAGAGATACAACAAGCAACAGGCGTACTGTCTCAAATGCAGGCGATGGTGTTTCAACTCAACAGCGCCAGCGGAAAGTTGTACAATAATCTCTTTCTCAAAGGAAAAACCTTAAGCGAAATTGATTCTTCACCAAAAGAAGCGCCGCAAACCGTAGGGATGCAAACCTCGTGGGAAAGTCTTTTAGATACGGCTATTTCCTTCAAACCGCAATTGGTCAGAAACCACAATAACGGCGAAACGGAAATTTTTGTGCAGGATATGGCAAACAATATATATTTGCTGAACAATATCGGACGGATACTTTGGAAAGTCAAACTTCCCGAACCCATCATCAGTACTGTTTATCAGATTGATGCATTACGCAACGGAAAATTGCAGATGCTTTTCAATACAAAAAGCTATATCTATGTGATTGACCGTCTGGGTAATTTTGTCAATCCATATCCGATTCATTTGAAATCTCCGGCAACAGGAAGCGTATCCCTTTTCGATTACGACAACAACAGGCAATACAGGATGATGATCGCCTGCGAAGATCGCAAAGTTTATGTTTACGACGGTTCCGGAAAACCAGTAGACGGATGGAGTTTTAAGCAGGCTGAACATCCGGTGCAAACTGACGTGTATCATTTTCGCACCGGAAACAAAGATTATATTGTTTTTGCCGATAAATACCGTGTGTACATACTTGATCGCCAGGGACGAACGCGGGTTATGCCCGATAGTAATCTTCCGGTTGGCAGACAAACGTCCATCGGTCTCGACCCGCAACGCGCCCGATTGGTATTGACCGATACTGTGGGAACAGTTCATTCTATTTCACTTGCCACCGGCAGCGTGACACAACAGATCATTAAGCCTTTCCCGTCTACGCACTTCTTTATTTTTCAAGATCTGAACGGCGACGGGCAGGACGATTTTATTTTTGCTGCTGGCAACAAACTTGAAGCGTACAGACAGGATGGAAAGCAAATCCTTAGTATAGAAACTGATGAAACAATAACCATACGTCCTCATGTTTACGAATTTTCAGCCACCGATTTGCGAATCGGGATCGTACAAGCTAAAAACAGTCATATCTGGCTATACGATAATAAGGGAAAACTGAGCAAAGGATTTCCGTTAAAGGGCAGTACACCGTTTTCGATTGGTCGTTTAGACCGGTCGGGCAGTAATTTAAACCTGTTTGTGGGGAGTAAGGATAAATTTTTGTATAATTATTCCGTCAAAAGATAGGGTAGATAAAATAAAAATCTATTATATTTGTATAGAATATTAATTTCGTGTATATTTGCATTTTAAATTTTGAAAGAATTTTATTTTTCTGTGTAAGTTTTATAATAAATAGATAATCGTTTTTTTTATGGGTCAAGAACAGGCATTAGTAAAAAAGAAAATCAAAGAGCATGTAAAAACTCGTTTAGAGAAGGGCGAACCGAAGCAACAAATACTCGAAGAATTATCGTTGTTATACAAGGATAGGGTAACTATTGTCAAGTTACTTGAACAAACTCCATCAAAAGTGATGAGATATAAATTTAGGATGCATAATTACGGACTTGCTGTTTTGTTGTTATCGGTTCTGATACTGGATACTGTTTTGTTTTTCCAGTTAAATTGGGGTATAGTGATTATTGATTCTACAGCAGGATTGAATGTGGTGTTGAATTTTATTTTTTTTATAGGGGTATTATTTTACTGGATCGAAATATACAGTTGGATAGCTTCCAGCGCTGTGGTTACGCTCATCACACTCATAGCGTCGTTGTATTATTATAATCTACGCGACATTAATCCATTGCTATTTATATCGCTTGCATTAATTGTTGTTTCCTTTATTCTGGGATTGTTACTCGGCGTAAAACTTTGTCCGGGGCGTGTTCCTAAAACCATAGAGTTGGACGTAGACGGAGTCGAAAAAATAAATAAAACTGTATACGTCTTTCCCGATTAAGTATTTGTTTTTCAGAAATATAAATATAAAAAAGGGCTGTTCTCATCAATTTCGGACAGCCCTTTTTCGTTCCCAATAATCCTTAAATCCTTCATTTCATCAACCGATCCAAAATTCGCTATGACTTTTCATTTGTTGATGCATATCAGTATGACCTAGCCCAGGCTTTCTGATATTAAGTTCATATCCTCCCATCCTTACGCTATCATCCAGCGCTCTGTTACGGGAAAAATTCCCTTTTTCCATATCCCCACTCATGAACTGAGTTGAGAATTTACCTTTCACATTCGTAAATTTTTGTGAAAAACTGTTTTCAGCAAAGTATACTCCTGTCTTCATAAAATCAGACCTTTGAGGTTTAACAACTTAAAAAAAATCAAAAAAATATATATAATACAAATATACGAAATATTTTTTAAAAAGTTACATTTTTTTTCAAAAAAATGATAAAATTTCGTCTGTAATTTCAAGATTGTGAAATACGTTTTGGACGTCGTCGTCTTCTTCAAAAAAATCAATAATTTTTAAGACTTTTACTCCGCTTTCAGCGTCAAGTGTTTTCGTTTCGAAAGGGATACGCTGTAATTCGGCATTTTCCACTTCAATCCCCAATTCTTCAAGCCGTTTCTGTACCGATGAAAAACCTTCGAGCATAGTAGTGATCACATAACCATCGTCATGTTCATCAAAATTTTCCATACCTGCATCAATGATCTCTAATTGAAGTTCATCGGCGTCGAAAGAACCTTTTGGGATGCGAATTACACCCTTTCGGTCAAACATAAACGCTACCGACCCGTTAGTACCTAAGCTACCGCCACGTTTGTTAAAAATGGAGCGGATATTTCCCAGCGTTCGCTGAGGGTTATCGGTCAAACACTCAATAAAAACGGCGATGCCATAGAGAGCATAACCTTCGTATGTTATTTCTTGAAGCGCTTCTGTATCTTTTGCTTTTGTTAGTGCACGCTGAATATTATCTTTTGGCATATTTGCGCCACGCGCGTTATTAAGCGCCAAACGAAGACGGGGATTACCATCGGGATCAGATCCCCCTTCCTTTACCGCTACATTGATCTCTTTGATGATGCGCGAAAATATTTTGGAACGCTTTTGGTCTGCCGCTCCCTTATCACGCTTGATTTTTGACCATTTGCTATGTCCTGACATAAAAATTCTTGACTTGGTAGTCCCGAGCAGAGTTGAACTGCTGACCCCTACATTATCAGTGTAGTGCTCTAACCAACTGAGCTACGGGACTGTTACTTAGTGATTAGTGAATAATGATTAGTGAATTGGTTTTTAATATGCAATTATCACTCATCAA
>Ga0123354_10008475_pt1 | contig 15635 bp, 10 predicted proteins | sample TergutLab28metaG_2_FD_97872 | JGI IMG/M metagenome (GOLD analysis project Ga0123354, IMG submission 97872) | Labiotermes labralis P4 segment gut microbial communities from Petit-Saut dam, French Guiana - Lab288 P4 | ecosystem: Host-associated > Arthropoda: Insects > Digestive system > Gut ...
AGAATGCTTGCTGCATTTGGTCTCTTTGCATTTCAGTCACGCTTATTATGTAAGAAATATAAGGAAGGTGTAAGACGATTAATTGGTAATGCCCTACATTATATCGTGTGTGCAATCATAAAATACTTATAGAGGTTGACCGCCCTGAGAATAACGGCAGCAGGCTGCTCTGAAACCATGGCACCAATACAGAATATCTCCAAAGTACCTGGACAAACTTAACATCAAAACCAAGAAAGAGTTTCATATAAACACAATTCTGGAAATGAATTGTTTATGAGTTTCAGTGAAAGATTACATTCAACAACACATACCTGAAAAGTAATATTTTGGTGCATTGAAGTAATACATTCGCAATGCAAGTTCCACATTTTGTAACTGTTGAGTTGTTACTGTTTATCACGTCGCAATTCATAACAAATGATCGACATATCCTCCATCTGAATCAATGTACTCATGGACATGCGCCTTCATGGACTATCACGCTTTTCAACAGTGTCTGAGGCGTTTTCAAATGGTTTGACAGGCATCAAAATGTGTTTGTTTAGTGTTCTCTCAGATAAATTCTACGGGATTGAGGTCAGGTGAATTTGCGGACTGTACTTCGAAAACTGAATATTTTTTTATGTGGAAACTTGCTCCTGAAGTTTGTCCATACATTTTAGACATGGCCCTATATTAGTGAACCCAAGGTCATACCTCAAAAGACAGGAGTTTTTCAATAACACCACAGTGTGAACCTCAAATGTGGAAAGAGAAGATACGCTATATCGATAACCAAATGGTGAACAGATATGAACAAGATCAAAAAAAGCTACATCAAATAAAATGTAATTTCAAGACGGGGTTTTCGACTACCCTAAAGATGAAGACAATAGGCTGTTCCGAAACACTCTTAATTATGTACCAATCTACACGGCGTATTTTCGTTGAAAATGGAATTCTTCTTCTTGTCCTTAGTGGTCAACAAATTTCGTGGACATACTCAGCCCGACAAATTTCTCTTGTACCATCGATAAAAAGAAAAGAGAGGAAAAAGACAAGATAATTGCAGATCTAATTTCAAGTCCCCTGTCTCCCTTTCCCCATACCTTGTTCTGCAATCAGTAAGGCTGCCTATTGCTATTGATTCCCTTACAGCAGCAGAGCTCAGTAGCCTCTAGTCGCTGGCTAATGCTGTTTGCGGTCATGCTGATACGTATACAGATATCGTCTTCTCCTTGATTTGATGCAAGGTGAATCTACAGAATATTAGCTTCAGGATCATGTATTTATTTTCAAATTCTATCAGACGAATCTCCAAACTCTCTCCTGTATTTTCCGCTGCAAATTTCCGATCCCAAAATAAAAGCAATTTTGTAGTGTAGGTAATTATTATGTAATGCTTGTATCTTATTATACGGTATATCTGATATATTGGGACGAGATTTGCCGCACGCATCCAGACTGGCCCTTTACTTTACTTTACTTAGAAGTCAAGTCAGGTCAAGTCGTCAGGCTCGTCCACCAACAGGAACTGGGATGCAATTCCCCTTATGTGGAAGCAACTGTTCTCTTCTCCAAAGCTTCCAGACGAGTCCTGAGGCTCACTCAGCTTCCTGTTTGTTGGCACAGGGCTGCTTCTCCAATGGGACATGAGGCATACCTTTCAGTGCCGAGATTACAATGCATTCAGCTCTACCTACACTTCTCCATACGTATTTTGGCCTCAGGCTTGATTAGCTGGGGTTACCTTTCTTATTTTCCCAACTTCTTTCCGCTTTTCTTATTGAAAGTATCTGGGTCTCGCATTTCCTCAACATGTCACGTTGTACTTGGGATAACATCACGTCTGTCCTCTGCTCTAGACGATAGACCTGCGACTCTGGTTGAACGGAGAGGTTATACCTCACTTTGACTGTACAGACGAGATATGGATGACCAATAAAAGGGAGCGTCGTGGTTTCTTAAACTGAACGGTTTACCTCGCCTCCGGGCAATAGCTGCTGCAGCAAGGGATATGTGATTTACTGTTCATCACCATAACAATTGGAGCAATCAATCCACCGACTTTCTGTCCGTGTTTGTGTGTACAACTCTCCTGCCACAGGAGAAGAAAGGGAACCACCGGATGCGCTCTTGAAATGAGCCACTAAATTCTAGAGGCTTCAGGGAGTTCTTACATACGTAGTCCTACTGATTTGAATTGAATACCAGAGGCATCTCTCTCAAAAGTTACATTATATGTGAGGGAAAATGACGTCATGAACATTCTGAATGGAAGAAACAAAATGGGCTTTACAGGCTGCTTAAAATTTATGTTTCTTATGTTATTAAATTATGCTCAAAGAAATATATTGCGTCTTTATACACAAAAGATTTTGAGATTGTGTCTTATTCTTTCACGATTAAAATTTGCACAATTCATGTCAAAAGTTAATAACTGAAAATATCTTAAGAGTTGTGTATACCATATGTGTCAAATACGTGTTATATAAAGACATGGGAAAGTAATTCTATGAGTATTAAACCCTAAAATGGAAGAAATGCAAGGAGAGAACGAAACTGTTTCATATAGGCCAGTAGCGGTTGATTTGGCTTCAAATATATCAGCATTATTATAACAAAACCCAAGAGTCTAAAAATAGGTGGTTGCAAGTATGCAGGAAACGAGATTCTGTGGCGCTGAGTCCTTCCTTGTAAACTAAGTGTCCTTCAGCTACTCAAGATTTTCACAGCATTATATGAAGCGAGAAGGTTCATTACCGTGTTCATAAGATCCCGTAACTTGTCCCAATCCGGAGCCACATGAATGAAGGCCACGCTCTTCCGTCGCATGTATTTAATATCCATGTATTATCCTACCGTCTACGCTTACAAGTGATATGTTTCCTTCAGGTTTTAGCACCAAAAGTCTATATACAACCTTATTCTGTCGTGTGGATGACTTTCATCTCACTCACCTTGGTTTGCCACCTGAATGATAAACAAACACAGGCCGTTTTAGAAAATGTGAAGTTGCGTGGGTGATTAAGATTTGAGTAAAGATATTCTGAATTATGACATTTCGTAAATCCAGAATACAGGGTGTCCTAATCCAAAAAAATAAGAAACGGAAATATTGAAAGAATCTAATATAGTGCCCTGTATTTTTTATTTATATTTTTCTAATTTCTTTTGTTGTTAGATTTATTTGTTCCTATATTTAAAATTATATTTATTTTATACTCTCCCAGTATAGTTAAATTACAAACTAGCTGAGATCATTTCCTCAGTTAGACCAGCAGGAAGGCTGGATAGGTTGTTCGTAACCTAGCAATAATAAATTTGTTGAAACTGCTGAAAAATATTGCTAAGTGGCAAAGAAATCGCTGAACTAAGCGGCAGGTAGAGGGCTTTTTTTGTCTTCAGAACCACTGATGAAGCTAGGTGTGTCGTAGAGGTGTGAGGAAATTGAAATTTTCAGGTGCGAGATAATGAGGGCAGGATTTCTGTTCCTGACTCTTTAAGATAAGCGTTGTCAAAGAGGATACTTCCTTCGTTTGTCACCATTTCATTATTTTTTCTTCCAAATTTCGCCCCAAAATTAAAATAAAATCCTCAGAAATGAGTGGTGATCAGATTTTTCCCCAATATTGTTGATGAATTTGACATGGATATATTTTCCTTATTCGTTCTGCTTACTTTTTTTAGTATTATTTCACAGCTTAGTCATCGTACTTTGTTCATGTTTCTGAGTAGTAATTTTAGTAGAATTATAACTTGCATGGTTAGTTGCACATGGTGTTGCCTACCAGTAGCAGAACCCTGCAAGTTAGCGACTATGGTGGAAATGTAACCACCATGCTCCACTACGCTTACTCTAAAACCCAAATATTATTTGAAGAATGGCGCAGTTTTCAATGTTCCTATACTCTTCTGATGGTATTTGGCTCGAAAAACTGAAAATTTTGTGTCCAAATGTGTACTGTTCCACAAGTAGGACAATATTTTATCTCAAGAAAATATAACGACTTTAGGTCTTACTACAGGGTAGATGAGAACCAAGAGTAATAGCCTGAAATGTAAGGTACTCGTTTGCCCACCTGAAACTGCTAATATTTCCCTCAATTTTACGTCAGTTTGATGAGTGGGGGAGCCGGTACATCGCATTTAGCATAGTGAGTAGATTAAGGACTGGACACCTGGGCAAAATAAATGCAATTTCCTGCAAGGAAAAACTCTTTCTTTCCTCCACATCTGCCGGACGGACCCTAAGACCCCCAACCCAGCATTCTGTCAAATGTGTACCGGGGTCTGTTTACCGGCGTTAAAGCAACCGTAGCGTCAAAACTGACAATTCACCCCATCCACTGCGTGGTCAAGAATGCGTGGAGTTATATATTTACTTACTCACTCGTTGCCATTGTGTGATTTTTTGGTAAATACAGGAGCAACCTTTTAATTAAAGAAGTGACAAGGCCCGTCGGACGCCCTGAACTATGATAGAAAGTCGGAAGGAAACTGAGAGACCAAAACTCGACGTTCATGTTTTTGACCAATGTGCTTCGTGTTTATAAACTGAATCACAACTCTAAATGCTTCGACGCAGGTACAGGTATTGCTAACAACAAACGGCTACTATTGTTTCCTGTCTGTCACACATCCAATATTTTATCTCTTTGCCTGCTGCATTTCCCAGCCATTGATTTTTACGACTGCCGGAATTAGTACTAACACGTTGTACGATAGTGCTGGTTCAGTGATCCACCGAGGACCCTAAAACAGCTATTCGCACGTAAACAGCCATGTACTGACTGGTTACATCGGACGCACTGAACAGCAAAGTAAAAAGAATTGATTTCCGGAGATTAGAAAACTCTAATTCACAAAAACTGAGTTAGTATGAAAAGTTTCATTGTGTGAGATCCTAACTGGGTAAGAAATTAACGTATAAAATGAAAGGAGAGCACGCTTATGGATTTACATGTCGTATTCACTTATGGATATTTATATAGCCGCAAATGTGCCATGGGTACCAGGGCCCTTTCCGGAGGTAAAACGGCAGGGTGAGGCTTTGAATTACCCACCCCGTTCTAGTGCTGAGGTTGTGTTTGGGTAGAGCTATGCCTCTTTCTTCCCTCTGTGCCTTCACGCCACGTTATAGGGTGACCTTTACTTTACCTGTATATAGCCTCACAGAAACAGCCTTCTAATGCGGAGAGTCTCGCGACGTGCAGGTCGATATTCTAGGTCCGTTCACATTCCTGCATTGGAAACACATCGCTGGGCTATGACACGGAAAATGTAGGCTTCTAACAATAACTGGGCTTTTCTCCCATATTGTCTGCCTAACAGAGAATCTCCATTTTGATGATCAACCCTTTAATGTTTATTGCTAAAACAATAGATACGTATCGTAATAATAAAAAACACGCCTAGATAGTTGTTACCATCGCGAGTTGCTTTTTAGCACGTTTTGGATGCCGTGTATTGTTAGCTAAGCCGCATACATTCCTGTACCCCGGGAAGTACGTAGGGTGGTTCGTGTTTATTAACAACAATTACATTTATTTTTCCTGTGGCGCTGTGGCCCAACGCGGGCCGTGGCCTCTTAATTCTTGAAGTTTCTGGATCGCATACAACGACGCGTCGAGGACCGCGGTAGCACAGTGGCTAAGGTGCTGTGCTACAATCAGAAGGTCGCTGGTTCGATCCCAGCCGGTGTCAGTGGATTTTTTATTGCCATAAAATCCTTCCGATCGCACTATGGCCCTGGGGTCGACTCAGCCACTAACAGAAATGAGTACCAGGATTATTTACTGGGGGTAAAGGCGGCCGGTCCGTAAGGCTGACAACCTTACCACCATCCTGTGCCGTTGTCACGAAATCTGGGAACCCTAACTTCCTGGAACCCTCTGGGCCTGTCAAGGCCTGTAATGGGACTGCTTTACCTTTACAACGAGGCGTCACATTCGGTAGGGCTCTCATCAGACCGTCTCAGAGACATCTACCTGACAACACCCCCAGTCACAACAAACTTCCATGCTCCAGGAAGAACTCGAACCCACATTCTCAGCAGGAGAGAAGCCACAGAACTAAGTCTGAGACCACGCGGTCTCTGGGACCGGCTAAGAGTTACATAGCAGAAGCAAATCCATGTTTGATAATTAAATACTTATTAAAATCTTTCTCACGCTATCTTTCTGCGTAGATAATTGCAGAAGCAGTATCTGAGAATGTTGAAATAAAAATACGGCCATTTATTGACAACGCTGATCACTGTATCAACCACCTTTTTTTACTGCAACTGAAGTACAGACTAAATTATCAATTTAAAAATGAATAAACACTCGTGCGTCTTTAAAACATGAAATATTGTACATTGCATCTGCAGCCGTCAACATACGCCCACGGGCAGCAGACGCGGTACAGTGGCAACAAAACAAGGCATCAGCTACTTCAACCAATTTAAAAAGCAATTCTTAAATAAATTAATTTGGTTTTGTAACAAATATAACAAATAAATACTTAATTGTATTTAAGTACTTGTTTTTTTAAATTTAAACTAAATTTTGACTTTACATACTTTGTGATTAAAATTCATTTTTTTTAAATGCTGCAGTAGGTAGTAAATTTCTTTACTACTAAGCTTTAAATTCCATGCGACTGTCCTCGTGGTCTAAGGTGTGGGCCTGCGGCCACAGAGGTCTCTGTTGTGGGATGATCACTCGTCCAAAGAATCCTGCCGTGTATGGTGTGTCTGAGAGTGACTGTGAGGCCTCGAGAGTGAGTAGGTCCTGGCCCATTAGGGTCTATTGCGCCATGGGGTGGGAGCGGGTAGAAAGTAAGCTTTAATTTGCAACATTTACTGTTAGTCCCTGCAACTCGTACAAGAGCAGTATAAGACATTTCAAATATCTAATGAAATGCGATATCGAAAAAATGTATGAAATATGCCACTTAGAATCACATCTAAATAAATACAATTCATAAATGTACGTTGGTACACAGAAGTAACCGCTCAGTAAACCAAACTATTCAGTATATGAGACGAATATTGTCATTTGTAAGAGGTCTGTGTAAGAATATTGGTTAAAGAACGAATACATTAGATGAAAATATTAAAGTCTCTCGTTACTGACGCAGCTCATAATTGAACTCCGGTCGCTCATTGCTGTGGAAGTTCATAATTCTGAACCACCGTCTCCTGATGCAGGATGCGATACTAGCACAGAATGAGTCTATACATCACCCCTGTCATAAGGAATGCTTGAGTTTTTCCTTCTCTCTCTCAACTTCTATTCCAGTAGTACTTTTGGAAGAATAGGGAATAAATGAGCAGCTAATTTTCGTCTGGAATAAGTAAGGCTCTAGTTGGCACTGATTTCCACGACAATGGCTCAGTAAGTGGTGAGGGGTATGAAACAAAAGAAACGTTTATGACTAGGGCGATGTTTGAAGGTATTGATTCTTCGATGAGCAGAGATATTTGGTTTATATTATGTACTATATTGGTGACATAAGCGAGGATTTTTTAACAGAAAATCTAGAAAATAATTGGCGTTGAGTTGTGACATGAAAATTTAGAGTGTGGTTATTATATGGGTCATGGCACCAAGTAAAATCGCAAAATTAAACAAAAAAAAAATGGATGAAAGTGTTTTCGCAGTCTTCAGGGTAAATTACACTCAGAAAAAAACAGGATATAAATAATAAGCGGCAGAAATTGCCCAATTTAATGAAATATGTAGCTTCCTGATTGCCACAGTTTATATATTTTTTCCACATTTATTTTTTGTCAGTTCTCCGGAGTGACTGCAATATGTAACGGCGTTTTCTTGAATATATGCAAAATTCAATGGTAGGTTTACAAATCTTCTGATTCGATTTACTTTACTTTTCAAATGAAGCGGTGCTTTTCTTCGGATCTGGAAATCCGTGAATACAAATGGTAAACGCTTCAAAGTCCGTCAGTGTTCTGAGGCTTTCTTCGAAGTAATAAATTTCGTTTCACATTGTTTATTCCGTGCATTGTGGTGAAGTAAATAACTCACTTAACACCATCAAATGCATTATTCTGTAGTTTATGTGTATAATCTTTTATAAATCTCCTGTACGTTTCTACGCTATTTTCTGGTCATTTTAAGGGAGCTGACACAAAAATTTCTTTAACCTTTTGACGTCTAATGTCAACTATAGTGGTCATACCGCACCGCTAACCTCTAAAATTGCATTTTATATATTTATTCAACAAATATAGGTACTGAATATTTTAAACATGGTATTTACTCTTCATTTTTTTCTCTTCAAAATGCAGTTTGTTTCATAATTTTAACATATTTGGTTCCTGTTTTATTCACATTTTATATACAGGCTGTGCTAAAATTAAAAAAAATAATTCCGGCGCCAAAAGGTTAAAATACACAACACTAAAATAGGTCACAAACATATATAATTTGTGGTCCCAATCGTGCAACACTTTTTACGTATTTTGGTTGAAATTCCTTATATCAATACCACATAAAGTTGGTGAAACAGTAACAGTATGATTTAGGTTTCTGTGACCGTGCACCGTGAGCAAATTGTGACGTGAGAGAGAAAACCAGCAAGATGCAACAGTTAGATGTTTATTATCAATACTTTCTCAACATGTTTCGGGCATCATTATGCCCATCTTCAGGAGAACAAGACATGTGTTACTGCACGTAGTGTGCTGCGCTGGTTCTGCTGGATGTGGTTGGTAGCGGTTGTGGGGCGCTGTGTTGTAGGGTGCGAGCATTGTGAAGGTTACTTTTCGACTGATAATAAACATCTAACTGTTGCATCTTGTTGGTTTTCTCTCTCACTTCACAAGTAACAGTATGGTTTTTTTCTTTAAAATTGTTAAAACTGTAAGTCTCTAATGTTATGATTATTACGTGTTTACAAAAATCTATATTTTGTTGATCGAAATTGGATCCGTCCCTTAATGGTGTGTGGTGGGATACTCTAACCATACACATAATTTTAAACAAAACCTGTAAAAAATGATGCACTATTGATACCACAACATAGTATGTATTTTTATCATGACCTATTTTATTGCTGTACGTTTTAGAGAAATTTATGTGTCACCTGCCTGAAGATAGTGAAAAATAAACGCGGAAACGTGTAGGAGCTATGTAAAAGATTGTAAATATAAATTACATAATAATGAATTTTTGGTGTTACATGAGTCATATAATTAATAAACTACGTATTCTAAATGCAGTCGTGAAGGCGAGATGTTTGTTCAACTTTTAGCTTATATTACCGTTGCTTTTACACAAGCGTTGTGACTGTAGATCAAAAACAATAAACTGAAACCTGTAGGAAAGAAGAAACGGAACTGTGAAGTGTCTGGACCTGTGAAAATGTCTGTTAGCCGATGGTATACAAATAAGTACATTCACCGAACTGGAAAATATCCTCAGGATTCTGTTCACTGATCAAGCTACTGAATGTCGATGGATGGAGGTTTCATATTCGCTTTGAATACATATAAGGTATGAAAGGAGGAGTTTTCATTAGGTAAACGAAAAACAAGACAAACTCATTAACGAACTCTAACTTTATCAACTTACTGAAACATAGTCGGATACACAGAAAGGGCTTTTGATGTTACATTTTTAATTATGTTGTATAAAAGATCGCTGGAATGGGTTGAAGAAAATTTAAGGCGAACTCCCAATTTTCACTACTATTGTCTATTGAAAAATGACGCCATCAAAAAAGACTGCTAATTAGTTTCTTGAATGTTAGGTGGGCTGCAGTGGGACGTCGAATGGCGGTGCCGTTTGCTTTATCAGCCTGATATTACGCCGGCATTGATTCCAGCCACCACAAAATTAAAATCTTTCATCAGCTTGGAAATCCTGCATACGAGCAATACCTCTGATGTGCCGCTTCTTTACAGCGCGACTTTTGTAAAGAGATTTTTGTCAGAATGCCTGTGAAAATTCACCCATAAAACTGTTAGCTTTGGCAACTATGATATTTTAGTGCCCATTTAGAAGCCGACTTTACTCCGGCTGGATAAGAAATTTTCATTTCTTATGAAACAAGATCTCCTGACATAAATTTATCGGTATTTACTAAAACATTAATTAATATAAGTCAAGCACAACTATTTTATTGCAAACGAGGCTACATTTTTCGGCGTTTTTAAACGGTCACCATCAGGCCTTCTAACAGATCGAGTCAACAGATGCTGTGTGCACGTTTGGATCCCAATATGTTTACATTGATAAAACACGTAAAATCTAGCAAGTCAGTTACATAAGAAGTAGTGAAATGTGTATTGCATAACTATATGTAGTTAAAATATTTAAAATTATGGTTGGGCGTTACAACTATAATATCAGGTCCCGTAAATAACTAAGTATTCCGTGGAAGTTTTTTTTATGACGTCGAAGTGTGTCACTTGTTAGTTGAGCTCAGCTGGGTTTTGCGTGTAGTCAAATGGTCTCCGAGAGGACGAGCGTATCCTGTGGAGTAACGGTGTGTACTGACCGGTGAGAATCGCTTTCTGTTTATTTTAAGTATATCATTTGGGATGTGCTGGCCTTTCGTCACTTGTTGTCTTCTGTAGTACAATAAGCAAAATTTGGTTAATATTATTCACAGAATATATCGGGTTATTATGTTAGTCTGCTGTATAACGTATTAACAAAACTTACGAGTGTTAAGTTGATTAGTTTATGTTCTGCCGTTGTAGCTTTCTTGCTGTTAATTGTAGTCTTTAATGTAGGTGTCCATTCGTTGCGCACTGAATTGTGTTCACTGTACAGTACAGCGTGCTATTGCTGTTTATTTGTGGTTTTTTCCGCCCACTAACTGGAATGAAGCCGGCCGACTCGTTCGACGTGCTGCTCGTGTGGGTGACTGTTACTTTGGTGTTGTGTAGTGTGTTCTTACTGCGTATGAGGGTGTTGTCCTCTGTAGGGATAAACTGAATTAGTGCCTCAAAGATCGGATTTTACTGAACTGTAAGTTTATCTTTAATTCGATTCCCGCTTTATCTCCCCTTGTAAATGTAGAATTTTTTAAGAGTATCTATCATTCTTCCTTTGTTTGCAGTGCGAATTGCATCCATTACATCATTTATTGGGCCAAAGGCATAGCCTTCGTCTATGACATGTTGGGCGAACTTGGATCTGCTGTTCGCGTATTTGTAGTCATTGTAATGCTCGCTGAACCTCATGCGGAAAGGGCGGCATGTTTGACCGATATATTTCTTGTGGCACGGGATTTTTTATTTTGGCCATGCGACCTCTTCACTTCATCCCACATTTCAGCACATACTAATAATAACAATGGTTCTAATTTGTCCACAGTATGGCACATTTTCAGGATTCAAATGTAGGAACATGTCACACACATAGGGGGTAAGTATGAATACAATGAAGAAGCATAAAGGATAGATGACAAAGGGCGATCCTTCATCTTGGTAATTGAGTGGGGACTTAATAACAACTAACTTGCTAAGAAACCAATACACATACCTTTACGCTATTCAAGACCATTTTAATATTAAAGAAGTTAGTGGTTCCATCAGGGGGAAGCGGGAGAGCTAGTCGGTACAGCGAGTAGACTACGTTTTTTTCCCGGAAGCAATCATGGGTGGAAAGGAAATCAACCTACCAGCCAGCAAACCAAAGAAGTCAAATCCGACCACACTGAACAAAATTTTATTTGGTGACACAATAAGAGAAAGTGCAAAATGAACGAGGGATAGTAATGTAAATTAAACGTGAAATCGTGCTTAAAGTGAATAGGGGTTAAAAAACGAAAGTTTAGTAACAGAAAAATTTTCTTTGAAAAATCCTGTAATCCTCTTATTCTGTACATTTATACGTAGAGAAACCTTTAAAAATCTGAGCACTGAATATGAAAAAGAAACAGAGTAATACTCAAATGAAGAATCTCAATTAAATACGAATGTAACAACTGTCTTCAGATTTTATTTCGTGTGTTTATATTTGTACAATGTGTGCGTGCGGACCGGGATAACTCAGTCGGTATAGTGACTCGCTTCGGGCTGGAGGATCCGGGGATCGAATGCCGGTGGGGGCGAGATTTTCCGCACCCGTCCAGATCGGCCCTGGGGCCCACCCATCCCCCATACGATAGGCAACGGGTATTTCCAGGGATAAAGCGGCCAGAGCGTCGGATTACCTGCCCACTCCGTTCTAGCACCGAGGTTAAGGAAAGAGTAAAACTATAACTTTACTCCCCCTTTGGGCCTTCGTGACCTTTTCTAGGGTGCAATTTATCTTTACCTGTACCTTTTTAATAGTGAGTGTGCGCGCGTTCACACACACTTATAAAAAATGTTTGGTATTATGCATGGAAGTTTTACTTGACTGTGATAGCATTTCTCATTACTAGATGTCCAGTTAGTATTAATTACAAACACTTTGGCTGTTCTATTTACGAACAAAAGACTGAAAAAGAAGCAATCGACATTTTCGAAGACAAAAGCAAATTGATTCGTCACGCCAACATAATACGGAACAAACTATCCAAATTAATGATGGATTACGAAATGGTAAAAGACACTAAGGATAGTTTTTGAAGGATTGTAATCTGTCAAAAAATAACTGGACGACAGTGACCGAAACAAATCAACAAGTAGTTCATCTCTTCGAATTTTTAATAATGATGATTAAGATTATCCTAATGATTCTTTATTTGTTAAACACTGTAGGGTTAAATATCTCAAGAATATTTTATATATGCTAAGAATATCTACTTTGCGTTCTGTGACATTTTCTTTTACGTACATCCGTCTGTGTATTTAAACAAATATGTAGTGTATTGATATAGGGCATATACCTTCGCTGTATATAAACAAAGAATTGGATACTACTGGCAGTAGATAGCCGGTAGTGAGTAAGTTGTTTAATTTTTTACTTTCAAATAAGTGTATTTCAACAGTCCAGAAATATACGCAGAACAGGAAATCCGAAAAACGGAGTCATTAAAATTATGTGAGCTATTATGAAAATGTAATGTTTGGAATACATTAGTCACACAAAAATGGAAACTTCATTCTGTAATTTTTTTTCCGTACCCTAAGCAAGTTCGATTTGTGCTCCATTTGTTTGCCTGCACAAGTCAAACACATGTTCGACTTTATTGCAAATATTTTACAATAATTGCTGTTCCGTTTTTACAGCTACTTTTCCTACTCGATCTTTTAATTCGTCCATTATTAGAGACACTGGTTGAAGGCAGGCCTCACCTTTCACTAAGCCCTGCAAGAAAATGTGATGGACGTCAAATCTGGAGATTGCAGAGTTCAGAAATGGACCACAATTGGCAGGGCCATCGTTCAGCAACTGCCTGATGAATAAAGTTCATAAACCACTGTGGATGTGTGGTAGCGCTAGAATATTGTCACTTCACTGTGGATGTGTGGTGACGCTGGAATATTGTCACTTCGCTGTGGATGTGTAGTGACGCTGGAATATTGTCACTTCACTGTTTATATGAGGTGGTGGTGGAATATTGTCACTTCAGTGTTGATGTGTGGTGACGCTGGAATATTGTCACTTCACTGCTGATATGAGGTGGTGCTGGAATATTGTCACTTCACTGTTGATGTGTGGTGACGCTGGAATATTGTCACTTCACTGTGGATGTGTCGTGGCGCTAGAATATTGTCACTTCGCTGTGGATGTGTAGTGACGCTGGAATATTGTCACTTCACTGTTGATATGAGGTGGTGCTGGAATATTGTCACTTCACTGTTGATATGAGGTGGTGCTGGAATATTGTCACTTCACTGTTGATGTGTGGTGACGCTGGAATATTGTCGCTTCACTGTTGATATGAGGTGGTGCTGGAATATTGTCGCTTCACTGTTGATATGAGGTGGTGCTGGAATATTGTCACTTCACTGTTGATGTGTGGTGACGCTGGAATATTGTCGCTTCACTGTTGATATGAAGTGGTGCTGGAATATTGTCACTTCACTGTTGATATGAGGTGGCGTTGCAATATTGTCACTTCACAGTTGATGTGTGGTGACGCTGGAATATTGTCACTTCTCTGTGGACGTGTGGTGGCGCTCTGACCTGTTGACAAGCAACATTTTATTTGCCTAAGATAGCTGCGGCCTTAATCACAACCCTTTCACGTAACAGCACATAAATCCGCTGTGTGTTCAGTATGAAGCCAAATATCGTCTTATTGTGTGTAGGACTGCAACTGAAGCAGTTAATGAACTGGCGTACTGTTTGAGGGCAGGGGAATAAAAGTTTCTGCGCTGCTTTTTGAAATGATGTTCATTTGGGTAATTTCCTCCTAATAATTCTTATCAATAAATTTGTGTAACAGATAAAACCACTTGTAGTTGCCTTGCACAACTTGCTTATGTTAACTTCCAGGATGAAGACTACATAATTGAATACTTAGGAGCAATAGAAGCTCAGAAAAGTGTATATTACTACTAGCTATCAACGAATCGCCAGGTACTGATCAAATACCGGCAGAACTGATTAAAGGAGTGGGTAAAACAATTTGCTTGGAGATTCATATACTTATTACTTCTATTTGGAAGAAGGACAAACTGCCTGAAGAGAGGAAGGAGTCGATCATAGTACCTATTCATAAGAAGGGGGATAAAACAGAATGTAATAATTATAGAGGCTTATCACTTTTGCCAACCACTTACAAAATTTTATCTCAAGGTTAATTCCATATGCGAAGGAAATTATCGGGGATCATCAATGTGGCTTTCGACGCAAGATGTCGACTATTTATCATATATTCTGCATTCGCCAAATACTTGAAAAAAATGGGAATACAATGAAGAAGTTCATCAGCTCTTTATAGATTTGAAGAAAGCTTATGATTCAGTTAGAAGGAAGGTCTTATATAAGATTCTCATTGAGTTTGGTATCCCTAGGAAACTTGTAAGGTTAATAAAGATGAGTCTGACTGAAACATATAGCAGAAGAATGTGTCTGACAGGTCCCCTATTAGGAATGATTTGAAACAAGGAGACGCTCTAACACCAATGCTTTTTAACTTTGCTTTAGAGTAAGCCATTAGGACGGTTCAGGTAAACCAGGATGGCTTGAAACTAAATGGTACACATCAGCTTCTGGCTTATGCCGACGATGTTAATATACTGGGAGGAAGCATACGCACTCTAAAGGAAAATATGGAAGCTTTAGTAGCTGCTACTAGGGAAAATGGACTGGAAGTAAGTGCTGATAAAACTAATTACATGCTCATGTCTCGAGATCGGAATGCAGGATGAATTCAGAGTGTGAGGACTGATAATGATGCCTTCGAGAGGGTGGAAGTGTTTAAATATTTGGGAATAACTTTAACAAATCAGAATTCAATTGCAGAAGAAATTAAGAGTAGAATGAGTTCAGGAAATGCTTGCTATCATTCGGTGAAGAATCTTTTGTCTTCCAAGTTGCTATCCAAAAATTTAAAGATCAAGATATATAGAACTATAATTTCGCCTGTTGTTTTGTATGGGTGTGAAACTTGGTCGTTGACATTGCGGGAGAAAAGGAAGCTGAGGGTGTTTGAGAACATGGTGTTGAGGAGAATATTTGGACCTAGGAGGGGCGAGGTAACGGGGGAATGGAGGAGATTGCATAACGAGGAGCTAAATGATTTGTACTCCTCAC